>OGCH01000266.1_pt1 | contig 30845 bp, 21 predicted proteins | sample 1570111 | NCBI WGS metagenome assembly OGCH01 (sample SAMN03436243, study PRJEB24508) | hot springs metagenome | biome: Desert Springs; feature: Hot Springs; material: Water | place: USA: Great Boiling Spring, Nevada | collected 2008-12-01 | depth 0 m m | reverse complement strand
GCGGGGTAGCGGTAGCGCAGGGCAGCCCGGGCGTAGTACTCAATGAAGTCAATGGCCTCGGCCACGTCCGCGGAGGCCTCCACCCAGTTCTTGCCCACCTCGTAGACCAAGGTGGCCTCCAGCTCCCGCTTCCGCCGCCGCATGAGGGCCGCCGCCTTGAGGAGGAGGCGGCTCCGGTCCTCCTGGGGCCAGTCCTTCCAGGTCTTGAAGGCCTTCCAGGCGGCCTCGAGGGCGGCCTCCGCCTCCGCCTTCCCCGCCTTGGCGGTGGTGCCCACCACCTCGCTTGGCGCCGAGGGGTTGAGGGAGACCATGCGCTCCTTCGTGTCCACCCACTCCCCCCCGATGTAGAGGGGCCAGTGGCGGCCAAACTCGGCCCTGACCCGCCTCAGGGCCTCCCGCATCTCCCGCCGGGCCTCTTCGCTGGTAAAGGTCTCTATGGGCTGGTTCCGAAAGGGTTCCACTGTCATCCTGTCCTCCTTCTAGCCTCCTAGAAGGCTTCGCAGCACCAAAAACAGGTTCTCCGGCCTCTCGGCGATGCGCCGGGTGAGGTAGGGGTACCAGTCCTTGCCGTAAGGCACATAGGCCCGCACCGTGTACCCCTCCTGGGCCAGGCGCCTTTGCGCCTCGGGGCGGACCCCGTAAAGCATCTGGAACTCAAAGCGGTCCTTGGGGATGCCCATGGCCTCGGTGTAGCGCTTCACCTCGGCGATGAGGCGGGGGTCGTGGGTGGCGAAGGCCACGTAAAGCCCCTCCCGGAGGGCCAGCTTCCCCAGGTGCAGGTACTCGGCGTCAATGAGGCGCTTGTCCTGGAAGGCCACCTCCTCGGGCTCCCGGTAGGCCCCCTTGACCAGGCGGATGTTGGGCCGGTAGGGAAGGAGGTCCAAGAGGTCCTTCTCCGTGCGGAAGAGGTAGCTCTGGAGGACGATTCCCAGAAGGGAAAACCCCTCTTCCCGCAGGGCCTGGTAGAGGCGCAAGGTGGCCTCCACCCGGGGGGAGTCCTCCATGTCCAGGCGGACGAAGACCCCCCCTTGCTCGGCCTCCTCGAGGATTCCCCTTAGAAGCTCCTGGGCCAGGTCCAAGGAGAGGTCCAGGCCCAGCTGGGAGGGCTTGAGGGAGACGTACTTGGACCAGGGCCTTAGGGCCACGGCCCGCACCAGCTCCAGGATCCTCTCCTGGAAGGCCCGGGCCTCCGCCTCGGTCTTCACCATCTCCCCCAGGAGGTCCAGGATGGCGTGGACGCCCTCGGCCTCCAGGGCCTCCGCCGCCTTCAGGGCCTCCTCCAGGCTCTCCCCGGCCACGTAGCGCCGCACCAGGCCTCGAGCCCGGGTCTTGATGAGGCGCTCCACCCCGGGGTTGCCCGCCACGCCTAGGATAAAAGACCGGTACGCCAAGTCTAGGCTCATACTCCCTCCAAAAGCCGCCGCACCACCAGGTCGCGGAAGCGGTAGACGTGGGCCTCCACCGCCCGCTTGGCCCCTTCCGGGTCCCGCTCCTTCAGGGCCCTTAGGATGGCCCGGTGCTCCCGCCGGGTGGCCTCGTCCTGGGAAAGCATGGGCACGGCGCTTCGGGCCAGGGCCAGGGTGGCGAGAAGGTCCTCGTAGAGGCGGAGGAGGGTCCGGTTCCCGGAGAGGCGCACCAGGGCGCGGTGGAACTCCAGGTCCCGGCGCATCTGCTCGGGGTAGTCCTCCCTGGGAGCCTCGTCTATGGCCCTCAGGGCGGCCTCCAGCTGGGATAGCTCCCAGGAGGTGGCCCGGAGGGCGGCTTGCCTGGCCGCCTCCCCCTCCAGAAGGGCCCTTACCCCGTAGACCTCCTCCACCTCCTCCGGGGTGAAGGCCCTGACCCTGGCCCCCTTGCCGGGAACGAGCTCCACCAGCCCCTCCTCCGAGAGGCGCATGAGGGCCTCCCGCACGGGGGTGCGGGAAACCCCAAGCTCCTTGGCCAAAAGGGGCTCGGAAAGCCTCTCCCCGGGGGCGAAGCGCCCGGAGAGGAGGAGGGCCTTGAGGTGGCCGTAGACCGCCTCGCGCACCTGGTTGGGCCGGCGGAAGTCCGTGGCCTGCATCCTGTATACAGGATAACGAAAAGCGATTCTTCAGGTCAAGCTAAAGCCGCGGCCTTAGGGCCGCGGCCAGACCTCAACCCCCTTTCCCTACGAGCTGGGCTGAGGCACAGGCTGGCCATCAGGCCCATAGCGGAAGTAGGAACGAGGGATGCGCTTGATCAACTCGTCTACAGCACTAGAGACCATTACCGCCAATGCCTTGCCCATCGGGGTCTTCTGGTATTGGCTCAGGGCCCCGCCAAAGGCGGCTCCAGGCACCAGAGCCCCCAACAACCCGCCAAAGTCTGTATCTGAAGCCTCCCCTTCAACCCTGAAAGCAGCCACAATGGCTCCCGTCCGCACATCCACCGCACGGAAGTCCACCGCTACGTAGGCCTTTTTCTGGCCCCCTCCCAAAGCGCCCAAGACGCCTCCCAAAAGACCTCCTCCCCCTCCTCGTGTACCGCCGGCGTCAGGTTCAAAAGCCGTGATTGTCCCTGTAATAAGGATTTCAGCCCCTTGGATCTGCTGGAATTGATTGCCTAAGCTGGCTTCTTTTTGAAGTTGATCCAGAATACTGCGTTCATAGACGATAAAGTGATTGGTGTTGATTAGGGCCGTAGTCATCATGTCTGCTATGCCTGCCCCAATATCTCCCTTGCTCGTAGACACCTCCACACCAAAAAGCTTGCCCAAAATTGCCGCACCCACCTGGTCTGGACTAGCGCCCCCCTGGCATTTATCCGCCTTGCAAGGAAAGGAAGCCACTACCACCTTTGCCCGGGGCCCCGTATAGTTGGCGTAAGGGTTCTTCTCGGACAGCCCCGAGCTAACGTTGGTTGTAACCGAGGGTGCACACGCCGCAAGAACAAAAGCGAGCGCCAAAACCCCTAGATAGCTTTTACGCACCATGTTCCCTCCTCCCGAAGGGGGTGTGGCTTTCCCCCGCTTCTAGGGTAGGGCACACCGAACTTAGCTCTGCCAAATTTGCACTTGACAAATGGACCTGATTTTGTAGAATTCGGTTTTTTGCCAGCAATCTCTTCAATGCCCCCCCAAACCGCTTCCAGAAGGGACCAAACCGCTCCTCGTAGCTTTTGGCGGCCTCCTCGGGGGAGAGGTCCACCCCCAGCTCCTGGGCCAGGAAGTAGCGGTGGTCCATGACCCAGAGGTAGAGGTCCGCCTCCGTGCGGCCCGGGAAGTCCCTAAGGAGCCCCAGGCGGCGGATGGCCTCCGTGGTGGGCCGGTAGAGGTTCCGGTACCAGTCCACCACCGCCTCCTCCCAGGAGACCTCCCGGCCCTCCTCGAGGCCCTTGAAGTACCGCCGGGTGGCGATGTGGTCCAGGAGGAGGTCGTAGCGGCCCAAGGTGGTGAAGCGGATCTCCTCCGCCCCGGGGACGAGCTCCTTTAGCCTGGTCTTCTCCAGGAAGTGGGCGTACTCCGCCTTGAGGATGAGGTCCTTCACCGTGTCCCCGGGCTCCACGGGGACGGGCACGTCCAGGGCGATGACGTAGGCGTCTATGTACTTCTGCCCCGTGGCCTTGGCCAGGGCCACCCGGTGGTTCCCGTCCTTGACGAAGTAGGCCTCCCCCACCTGGTAGACCTCTATGGGGGGAAGCTCCACCCCTTCAAGCTGCAGGGCCCGGAGGCGTTTCCAGCGCTCCAGGGTGTGGGGGGTCTTGGGGAGGAAGCGGTGGTCAAAGTCCTCGTAGCGGTCCACGGAGCCCACCACCTTGTCCACCTCTATGGTCCTCAGGCCCAGGTGGTGCTCCCCTCTGGGCCTCAGGGCCAGAGCCTGGTGGAAGGGCAAAAGGGCGTTGGGCTCCCCCTTAAGGCGGTGCAGGAGCTCGTGGAGCCTGGCCCGAAGCTCCAGGCGCTCCTTTTCCGATTCCACCTGCCAAGACCGCGTACCCATATGCTTGGAAACGCTACCACACGCCCCTAAACCAGGGTAGCACAGCTTGGTCAGAGGACCATGAGGGCCTGGACAAGGCGGGGGGCTTGGGCGTTAGATAGGGGCGTGAGCGTGAACCTGAAGGCCCGCATCGCGGAGGAGATCGCCAGGCTGAAGGCCGAGGGGCTTTACATCCGCCCCCGGGTCCTCGAGGCCCCCCAGGAACCCGTCACCCGGGTGGAGGGGCGGGAGGTGGTGAACCTGGCCTCCAACAACTACCTGGGCTTCGCCAACCACCCCTACCTCAAGGAGAAGGCCCGCCAGTACCTGGAAAAGTGGGGCGTGGGAAGCGGGGCGGTGCGCACCATCGCCGGCACCTTCCCCTATCACCTGGAGCTGGAGGAGGCCTTGGCCCGCTTCAAGGGCACGGAGACCGCCTTGGTCTTCCCGTCCGGCTTCACCGCCAACCAGGGGGTCCTGGGGGCCCTCCTCAAGGAAGGGGACCTGGTCTTCTCCGACGAGCTAAACCACGCCAGCATCATTGATGGCCTCCGCCTCACCAAGGCCACCCGGCTCGTGTACCGCCACGCCGACGTGGACCACCTGGAGGAGCTCCTCAAGGCCCACGACACCGAGGGCCTCAAGCTCATCGTCACCGACGGGGTCTTCTCCATGGACGGGGACATCGCCCCCCTGGACCAGATCGTCCCCCTGGCCAAAAAGTACGGGGCGGTGGTCTACGTGGACGACGCCCACGGGAGCGGGGTCTTGGGGGCGAGGGGCGAGGGCACGGTGCACCACTTTGGCTTCCACCAGGACCCGGACGTGGTCCAGGTGGCCACCCTCTCCAAGGCCTGGGCGGGGATCGGGGGGTACGCCGCGGGGACCATGGAGCTCAAGGAGCTCCTCCTCAACAAGGCCAGGCCCCTCCTCTTCTCCACCACCCACCCCCCGGCGGTGGTGGGGGCCCTGTTGGGCGCCCTGGAGCTCATAGAGAAGGAGCCCGAAAGGATCGGGCGGCTCTGGGAGAACACCCGCTACTTCAAGGCCGAGCTCGCCCGCCTGGGCTACGACACCCTGGGGAGCCAGACCCCCATCACCCCGGTCCTCTTTGGTGAGGCCCCCCTGGCCTTTGAAGCCAGCCGGATGCTCCTGGAGGAGGGGGTCTTCGCCGTGGGCATCGGCTTCCCCACCGTGCCTAGGGGGAAGGCCCGGATCCGCAACATCGTCACCGCCGCCCACACGGTGGAGATGCTGGATAGGGCCCTCGAGGCCTACCAAAAGGTGGGACGGAGGCTCGGTATAATCCGCTAAATGAGTTCGCTAGCCACTCTGCCCCCTAACGCTACCCCCAGAAGCCTTGGCCGGGTGGAAACCCCCCCTGAGGTGGTGCGCTTCATGGTGCGCCTGGCCGAGGCCCCCAAGGGGGGAAGGGTGCTGGAGCCCGCCTGCGCCCACGGGCCCTTCCTCCGGGCCTTCCGGGAGGTTCACGGGACCCATTACCGCTTCTACGGCGTGGAGGTGGACGAGAAGGCCCTGGACCTCCCCCCCTGGGCCGAAGCCATCGTGGCGGACTTCCTCCTTTGGGAACCTGGGGAGGCCTTTGACCTGATCCTGGGAAACCCCCCGTACGGGGCCTTGGGCGCCGGGGCCCGGTTGTCCCCTTCCCAGCGCCAGGCCTACCGGAGGCTTTTCGCCACCTGGCAGGGGCGGTACAACCTCTATGGGGCCTTTCTGGAAAAGGGGGTGCGCCTCCTGCGGCCGGGGGGGCTTCTCCTCTTCGTGGTCCCGGCGGGCTGGATGCTCCTCTCCGAGTTCGCCCGCCTCCGGGCTTTTCTGGCCCTGGGGGGGGAAACCCAGGTCCACTATCTGGGGCAGGTCTTCCCCGGGCACAAGGTGCGGGCCAGCGTGGTGCGCTTCCAGAAGGGGGGAAGAGGGCTCCGGCTTTTTGAAGGGCTTTCCGGGAATCTCCTCTGGGAAGACCCCTTCTGGCGGGGAGAGATGGTGCGCTTCCCCGACCCAGAGGCCCTGAGGCGGGAACGAGAGGGCGTGGCCTTAGGAGAGCTTTTCCACGTCCACTTCGCCGCCCGAAGCCCCCAGGTCAAGGCCCACCCCCTGACCCAGACCGCCCCCGGGCCCGGCCTGGTGCCCGTCCTCACGGGAAGGAACTTGAAGCCGGGCGAGGTGGACTACGAGACCCCCCACTCCGGCCTCTACTTTCCCAAGGCCCACGTGGCCGCCCTCAAGCCCTTCTACGCAAAGCCCCATCTGGTGGTGGCCCACACCCGCCACTACCGGGTGGTGGCCGCCTGGGACGAGCGGGCCTATCCCTGGCGGGAGGAGTTCCACCTCCTGCCCAAGGAGGGGGTGCGGGTGGACCTCCCCGGCCTCCTCGCCTACCTGAACGGGCCAGAGGCCCAGGCCCACTACCGGGGGCTTTACCGGGAGGTGGTGCCCCACCTCACCCGGGCCATGCTGGAGAGGTTCCCGGTGCCCCGGGAGCTGGTCTACTCGCTCTCCTCCTGGTAGTCCAGCCCGTGCTGGTGCAAAAGCTCCCGCACCATCTCCAGCTGGAAGGAATCCAGGCCTTCGGGGCTTTGGGCGGTGAGCGTCACCTCGAGCGCCACCTCCTTCGCCTTGGCCTCCTTCAAACCCTTCACCAGGTCTACCAGGACGGGGACCTTTTCCACGGGAAGGCTCGCCAGGCCGAGGCGCACCCGGGTAGGGCCCCGGGGTGGAGAAGGCTCCGAGCCCGGTGTCCTTCCTTTCCCGCCTGTCGTTTCTTCCCCGTCTGGTGGTGGAGGTGGTGGTATTTCCTCCCCACAAGGCCAGGTACCGGGACGGGCCAGGAGGAAGCCCTCGTTGAGGTGGACCTCGTCCTCCCTGGGGGGCTTTTGAGCGCACCATACCGGGGAAAAGGCCTCCCCAATGCGCCGGGCCAGCTGGTAAAACCCCTGGCGCACCGCCTCGAGGGCCGCCCGGCGCAGGACCTCCTCGCTCTCCAGCGTGGGAAGCTCGGGCAGGCGGAGGAAATAATCCCGGAGCGCGCCCAGGGAGAGGTGAGGCTCGCCTTCCGGCCAGAGGCGGTAATGGTTCACCACCGTGGGGAGGTCCAGGCGGCTTAGGAGGAGGTCCTCCCGCCGTAGCACCTCCTCCACCGCTTCCTGGAGGGTGGAGGCCGTCTGCACGTAGGGCTGGATGTTGAGGTAGCGGAACTCCCCTTGGCTGTTTTGGGCCTTGTACAGGTCGGCGTAGGCGGCCTGGAGAAGGCGGGGCAGGTCCTCCTCCACCCGCTTGAGGCGCTCCTCCAGGTCGGCCCTCTGGTCCTGGCCGAGGCTGGCCCAGAGGTTCTTCTTCAGGCCCCTCAGGGCCAGGAGGAGGCGGGCCTGCTCCTTGGCCCGGCCCAGGCCCTCGAGGCGGGGGTGGAGGTGGACCAGGGTGTTCCGGTGGACCCTGGGGGATCCAGGGGCGTTTTGCTGGATGGCGAGGCGGAGCCGCTTCCCTTCCTCCACGTCGGCGGGGTGCTCGTGGAGGATGAGCTTGAGGGCGCGGTCGTCGGGGACGTCCCGGTGCTCCTCCGGCCAGATCACGGGCTTGAAAAGCCCCTTCCCCACCACCTTGGCCAGGGTCTCCCGCAGGACCTCCCGCACCGCCTCCTCGGGAACGGCCGCCACCTCGTTGGCCAAAACGGCGTTCAGGTTGGGCTGGGCCTTGAAGAGGAAGCCCCCGTTCTCGTAGAGGTAGAAGAGTTTGGCCTTGAGGCGGTCCAGGGCGTCGCTGATGAGTTCCTGGCTGATCCCCTCGGGGTAGATCAGGGCTAAGTCCAGAAGGGGCCTACGAATCCCGTCCCTGGCGCCCCCCGAGTGGCTGTACATGAAGATGGCGGTGGCCACGCTCTGGGCCAGGCGGAGCCGGGCGTAGTCCCCGCCCTGCTCCCGGTCCAGGCCCGCCGCCTTGTTCACGATGTCCGAGGTGATGACCGCCTCCCAGTTGGCCTCCCGCAGGATGCCGGCGATGGTGGACCGGAGGTTGGGGTCCTCGAGGGCCACGTCCCCCAGGCCGATGAGGGGCCGGGCCAGAGGGGAGCGGAAGCTCTGCTCCACGATGCGGGCCAGGAGGCGCAGGACCCCCCGGGTCCTCTGGAAGCCCTGGAGGGTGCCCCAGCGCTCGTAGAGGGTGCGCACCAGCTCGGGGTGGAAGGGGAAGGCCCGGCGCATGAGGGCCCCGTACTCCGCCCGGTAGGCCTCCTCGTGGAGGCCCTTGGTGGTCCGGTAGAGCTCGGTGTAGCGGGCCACCACCTTTTCCGCTTCCCGCTCGTCCACCTTCTCGAAAAGCCGGCGGCGGATGACCTCGTAGACCTCCTCCCCCTGGACGGGCACCCGCACCGCCTTCACCCGGTCAAAGATGCGCTCCAGGCGCTCAAAGGCCAAGGCGGCCCCCTCCTGGTCAAAGTACTCCAGGTGGGACTCGGGGAAGGTGAGGACCAAAGCGGCTTTGGGCGTGGCCGCCACCACCTCGGAAAGCTCCTGGAGGAAGGCGAAGGTCTGGGCCTGGAGGGTGGTCTCCCCCACCGGCACCCCCGCCGCCTTCACCTGGTAGACCAGGACCTCGTCCATGAGGATAAGGAGAGGGGCGTAGCGGGAAAGAAGCCGGGCCAGGTTCTCCTTGCCCGGGGCGGTGCGGGCCTCGTCGTGCTCCCGGAGGAGGGCGTACCCCTCGAGGCCCCCCAGGCGGTAGGCCAGCTCCCCCCAGAGGGTGTGGAGGCGCACGCCCCCCTCCACCTCCCGCCCCTGGGGGGAAAGCTCCGTGCCCACCAGCACCGCCACCCGGGCCCTGGGGATGTCCTCCAGCCCCCCCTCCTTGAGGAGGGCCCGGACCTCAGGGAGGGCCCCGCTGGTGGCGGCGTCCTTCACCAGGTGGTAGAGGGCGATGAGGGCGTGGGTCTTGCCCCCGCCGAAGGGGGTGCGAAGCTCCACCACCGCCTCGCCCCCCTGGCCCGCCAGGCGCTTCAGGACGTCCTGGAGGAGGCCCTTGAGCTCCCGGGTGAGGTAGGTCTTGCGGAAGAACTCGTCGGCGTAGCGGTACTCGGGGCTGGCCGTGCCCCGGACCACGTCGTCCAGCTTGGCGGCGAAGGTGCTCTCGTCAAACTGGCCGGAGCGGATGTCGGCGTGGGGGGTGGCCAGGCGCCACCAGGGGGGAAGAAGGCCGGAAGTGGCGGCCTGGGGCTGGGGCGGGGCCAGAGGCCGCCCGTCCCGGAGGGCCTTGAGGAGGGTGGCCCCCTCCCCATCCCCCACGGCCTCGAGGACCCGGGCCATGTTGTCCAGGGCCCGGTAGATGTCCTCCACAGAGAGTTCGTGTTGGTGGGCCCAGCGGTTGCGGGCCTCGGCCACCTCGTCCGCCCAGGTGACGGCCCTCTGGAAGCTCCGGCCCAGAAGCTCCTGGAAGACCGCCTTGTGGCCCAGGAGGAGGTCCTTGAAGTGGACCAGGTCCACCGCCTCCTCGGGGGGCTTCCCCCGGCGCAGGTCCTCCAGGAAGTTTTCCCGGCGCTTCTCGTTCAGGGCCTGGGCGTAGGCCTCCACCCAACGCTCCCCATACCGCTCCTTCAGCTTCCCCACCAAGAACCCGCCCACCCGCTGGGCGTAGACCCTAAGACCCTCTTCCAAGCGGCTCCCCATACCCAGAACCCCCTCTACAGCAACCTCCCCTCCTGGGCCACCCGCATGAGGCCCTCCCGCAGGGTGAGGAGTTCGTGCAGGTCCCGCCCCTCGTCCTCCCCCTCCAGGACCTCGGCCATGGCCTGGGCCACCAGCCAGAAGGTGGGGCTCTTGAGGTGGCCCACGCCCTCCAGGTACTGGGCCAAAGCCTCCCGCCCCTCCCTGAGGCTGAGGAGGAGAACGGCCCTCTGCAGGGCGTCCACCATGGGCACCAGCCCCCCCTTGGCGAGGCCGAAGTCCCGGTCCCGCCTTACCCTTTCCCTGGCCTTCTGGATGCGGGTCTTCTCCCCCTCCACCCGGACCAGGCTCCCCAGCTCAGGGAGGCTCACCCCGGTGCTCTGGGCGATCTTGCGGGCCTCGTCCGAGGGCACCTCCAGGCCGTAGGCCCAGAGGGCGAGGAGGGCGAACTGGGTGGGGCCGTCCACGGCCCCCGCCTCCGCTTTGGCCCCCAGGACCCGCTCCAGGGCGAACTCCAGGACGATCTTCCGCACCTCGTCCAGGAACTCCCCCACCTCCACCCGCCTGCCGTCCGCCCGGCGCACCTCCTCGTAGCGGCTGAAGGCCTCGAGGCCCGGCCCAATGGCGGACATGAAGAAGTCCGCCCCCCGGATGCCAGACTCCCAGAACTCCTCCAGCCTGGGCCCGATGGCCCTCCGCATCTCCTCCCGCACCTGGGCGAAGAGGCCCACGGTGCCCTGCCCCGCCCGCTTGGTGCAACTCAGGAAGGTGGAGGAGGCCAAAGCGGCCGAGTCCCTGGCCCGAAGACGGGTCTTCATCTCCGTGTGGAGGGGCCAGGAAGCCTCCACCTGGAACCCCGCCCCAATGAGGGCCCCGATCAGGGTCTCCCAGGCCTCGGTGCTCTTGTGGGCGAAGACGATGGTGGCCTTGCCCTCGGGCTTCAGGACCCGGCGCATCTCCCGGAAGGCCTCCCGCATCCTCTCCTCAAAGAAGCGCCTGGCCTTCTCGTTGTCCCCCCCGTGGCGCACGGGGTTCTGGACCGCCTCCTGCCCCTTGGGCGTGAGGGGGGTGCGGAAGTGCTCCGGGTAGAGGTGGCCCACGGTGCGCCTGAGCCACACGTAGAAGAAGTCCGAGAGGTCAGCGTAGGGCACGGCGTCGTAGTAGGGGGGGTCCGTGACCACGGCGTCAAAGTAGCCGTCCGGGAAGGGGAGGTGGGTGGCGGTGCCGCGGTGGACGGAGGCTGAGGCATCTGAGGCCGTAGCGGAACTTCTTACAGCAAGCCAAACCCACTCCGAGGCGTTAGGCCATCCATTGGCAACAAGAGGGTTGATCTCAACGTAGTCCCACACCATGGGAAGGGCCTGACGACTAAAAACGTGCTCTGGTTTTTCTCCGGGATTATGCCAAACCACTAAAGTAGCGTTTTTGTCGGCTAGCCTGTCGTGCACTATGGCCAAATACGTCGCCACGGCCTTGGCCAGCTCCTCGTCCACGCCCTGCCGGAGCATCTCGGCGTGGGCCTCCCGCACCCATTTGGCGAAGGTAACCAGGGCCAGGGCCTGGCGGGGATTAAAAAGCTGGCCCCAGGTCTGGATGCCGTAAAGGTTGACGCGAAAGCCCAAAGTGCCCCTGGGGGGAAGAGGTTCATCGGGAACAAGGCTCTGCTCCCCTGTATGAGCCGCCTGAAGTTCCGCAAGCCTGGCCCTGGCTCGCTCGAAGACGGCTCTATCCTCGTCTTTGGCCGGGCGGTACGCCTTGCCCTCGCCTTGCTCCGCCAGCACCACCGCCAGCATCCGCTCGCCCCAGTTGCCCTGTTTGGCCTCACTTCGCACATTTTCCACGGGCACTACGGTGCCGCACACCAAGCAGGCGGCGTTGCCCCGCTGGATGGTCCCCTGGTCGGGCCAGTCCTCGCCCGGGGGCACCTCCACCACCTGGAAGTCCACCCGCTTGGCCTCGCGGTCCACCAGGGGCTTCAGGGCGATGCGCTTCCTGTCCTTTTTGGCCAGCCACCACTGGCGCACCAGGGGCACCTCGGCCCGGCAGGTGGGGTTGGTGCAGGTCACGGTGCGGGCCCAGAGGTAGGCCACGGGGGTCCTGCCGTCCGGGTCCTTCGGGTAAAAGGGGGCCAGCTCCTGCCTGGCCCTCTCCAGCACCCACTCCCCCCAGTAGCGCACCTCGGCGGCCAGGGGGTTTTCCCGGTAGGCCCGGGCAAAGGGGCCATCCTGGGCCTCTCCCTCCTCAAGAAGCCTGGTTCTGCCCTGGGCCGCCCGGTCCTTGGCCTGGGCGTGGGCCTGGTCCAGGGCCTGAATGTAGGGGGGCACGGGGCGGCTACTGGGCTGGCCGAAGCGCTGGGGGTACTCCAGGGTGGCCTTCAGGATCAGGTAGGCCACGGGGTTCAGGTCCAGGGCGTGGGTCTCGCACCCCAGGCGCAGGGCCTCGAGGGGGATGGCCCCGCCCCCGGCGAAGGGGTCCAGGACCCTGGGGGGCGTGCCTCCATGGGCCTCCAGCACCCGGCGGCGGGCCTCGAGGATGTCCTTGCTGTTGCCGTCCTTCACCGCCTCCCAGGGCACGATCTTCTTGACCAGCTCGTAGTTCTCCTCGGTGTCGGGCACCAGGGTGGCGAAGACCGCCGCCCGGCTGGCCGCCAGGGGCCGCCTGGCCCACCAGATGTGCAGGGTGGAGATGTGCCCGTGGCGGATGGACTTCTCCCGGGCCGAGGCCTCGGAGATTTCCTTGAGGGGCAGGCGGTGCTCTATGAGACGGCGTTTTTGCTCCATATCCACCTCCTAAAGTCAGCAAAACTCGGCTTCAGAGTTCAGAAACTCTGTTTCAGAGTTTATAACTCGTCTCCGACATACGTGTAGTAAGCATTGCGCCCCTTTCCTACCAAACGCACCTTACCTGCTTTCCTGAGTTTGCGCATCAGATATTCTGCCTGCGGCAAAGTTAGCTGGCATAACTCGGCAACCTCTCTCCGAGTGATTCTTTTGTGTTTGGTCAGGTAGGTGAGTACCATCTGCTCCTGCTGAAGGGTGTCAAAACCCCGCCTATAGACGTAAGCCGTGGGCCGCCCCAGCCGCTTGAAGACCCAGGCGCTCAGATGGTACACCCGCCCCCTCTTGGACCCTTTGGCCTCGAGAAGCCCCATCTCCACCATCTCTTCCACCAAGCTCCGGGCCCGCGCCTCTCCCTGCTGAGTGAGGCGCGCCACCTCGGGCACGCTCAGCTCGCCTTCATCGGCCGCCTGGCGCAACACCAGGAGATGGGGCCAGCCCAGCGGCCTGCCGTGGCGGTTTTGGACCTCGAGGATCAGCCTCACGAAGTTCAGGTCCGCCTTCCCACCGGGAAGAACGACCCTCACCATGTCCCCTGTGCTACCCGAGTAATCCGGCGGCCGCCTCCCAAGCCCCAAGACCTCCCGGAAGATCCTGTCTATACCCCGCCCCGTGCGCTCCACTAGGCCCAGGCGCTTGAAGATGTCGGCCAGAAGGGGGTTCCGGGGGCGTGGTTCCACCACCAGGAGGTTCTCGAGGGTCACCCCCTCCACAAACCCGCCCGGGTTGCTGATCACCAAACCCCCGGCCTCCGGATCTATCCTCACGTATACCGTCCCCAAAACCCGGTAGTCCCGGTGCACCATGGCGTTGGCGAGGGCTTCGCGAAAGGCCTCCGGCGGAAAAAGGGGTATGGGCACGCGGTACAGCCCAAAGGTCAGCTCCTCCTCAGTGTTGTAGGCCTTAAAAAGCCCCTCCATGCGCTCAAAAAGCTTGAGCAGGGGCTCCCGGTAAAACTCGTTGAAGACCACACCCCGGTCTTCCCGCAAAACCTGGAAGGCCGCTTCGTGGGTGGATATCAGGCGCCGGATGGCCTCCTCCCGCCCCAGGACCAGCAAACCCCCTACCGTGGGCACCAAGCGTCCTTCGTGGGTCTTGGCCAAGCCCAGGGCCTGGGCCAGTTCCGCGTCAGGAAGCTCAAGCAAGCTTTTGTCTGCGGAAGGATGGCGCTGAACGACTTGCCGCAAACGCTCAAACTCCAACGGGTCCAAATCCTCCCAGCTCGCTTGGAGAAAAACCTGGGCCGTGTAGTCCTGTTGCCGAATCTCGGCCCAGCGGGTAGCGATCTCAAAGTGCGTCAAAAACCTGCACTCCGGCTTGCCTCTGCCGGCGATATAACGCCTGGGCACCCTGCCATCGCTAAGCCCCACCAGCCCGCTAACTTTGGGCACCTTTATGGCGAGGACCGTCCCCTTGGAGGTCGGCACCACGTGGACCTCCACCAGGACGCTGGGGTTGGTCTTGTTGGTGATCAGCGCCTGGATTTGCGCCGGATTGACGGGTTGACGGCTGGGGTGCAGGCCGCTGATGGTGCCATCGTCCTCCACCCCCAGGAGCAACCACCCCCCTTCGGTGTTGGCCAAGCAGGCCACCGCTTCCACGAGGTCGGCCTCGGAGAGAGGAGCGTCGCGCTTGAACTCGAGGCGTAGGGACTCCCCCTCCTTAATCAGGGCCAAGAGCTCCGCTTCCGTCATAGAAGCCATGATAGCCCTCGCTAAGGTTCATCCCGGGGTGCGGAGACCTCCTCCGCCACCCCCCGCCAGGCCTCCTCCGCCACCACGTACCGCACCACCCCCACCTCCTCCCCTGGCCGCACCTTGGCGGCGGGGTTTTGGAGAAGGTAGAGCCTGGGGGCGGTCAGGGCGTGGGTGACGATGTAAAGCCAGTAGCGCTCCCCAAGCCGGCTGGCGGCGATCCACTCGTTGGGTGTGAGGGCCACGCTTCCCGAACCTGCCCGCCCCTTCACCTCAATGAAGCGGTCCCCAGAGCGGAGGTCATAGCCCAGGTTCTCCCGGCTCACGTCCACGGGGTCCCGGCCCTGGGCCCTCTCGTAGGCCATGGCCACCTCCATGGCCGCCTCCTCCACCCGTTTGCGGGCCTCGAGGTCCTCCTCCGAGGAAGGCCAGGGGAGGAGGTGGGCCAGGGCCAGAAGCTCCACCCCTTCGGGGAAGATCTGCTCGGAGGCCGCAAGCTCCTCCTCCAAGTCATCCCTGCGGGCCTTCAGCTCCTCCAGCCGCCGCTCCTCGTTCTGGATGGAAAGCCTTAGGTCCTTGCCCTGAAGGGCCTCCAGCTTCAGCTGGGCGAGGCGCTTGGCGGACTCGCCAATGAGGTGCTCGAGGCTCCTAAGGCCATACTTGCGCCGGATGGCCACCTCCCGCAGGACCTCCCTGGCCACCTCCTCCTGGTACCGGGGAAGCACCTCGGCCACCGCCCACCGCCTCAGGGCCTCGCCCACCTGGGAGCAAGGGAAGGCTTGGGAGGAGGCCGGGATGGCGTCCACCAGGAACTCCGGAGGCAGGGGGCGCACCCTCCCCCCATCCTCCGCCAGGGCGAGGAGCCTCCGCCCCACCACCTGGCCAAGCCCGTTGCGGATCCCCAAGACCAGGTAGCCCAGGCAGAGGGGGGCCGCCACCGGAGCGTGGAAGACAGCCCCCCGGCGCAGGTGGGGCTCGGCCAGGCGCAGGACCTCCTCCAAAACCGCCTCAAAGAGGGGATGGCCGGGGGCCAGGAGCTCCGCCTCCAGGAAGGCCCTTCCTTTGGGGCTCGGGTCAAAGGTGGCCCGGGGGTACTCGGCGGGGAGCTTTCTCTCCTTGCGGAGCTCGTAGGGCACCCGCACGTGGAAAAGCCCGTCCCCCCGGCGGCGCACCTCTCCCCCCAGGCGGGCCATGGCCCTCTGGAAGAAGCGCTCCGTGTACTCGGGCTCCAGGCGGCGGGCTTCGCTCTCCTCCAGCTCCTTCCGCAGGCGGGAGAGGTCCACCTCCCGCTTGGCCAGGGCCTCGAGGGTGATCTCCCGGATGTACTGGACCCGCTCGGGGCTCAGGCGGGACTCCACCATGGCCCGGATCTCTTCCAGGGTCCTCCGCCCCGTGAGGTGGTCCAGGATGAGCTCCTCCAGGCTCACCCCGCTCAAAAGCTCCCCCACCACGTCGTAGACCCGCTCCGAGCCCAGCTCCTGGCGCATGGCCTCCAGCTTGTCCAAAAGGAGCCTGAGCACCTCCCCCTCCCGGGTCCCCTGGGCCACCAGGTTGTAGATGTGCACCTCGTAGCGCTGGCCGTAGCGGTGGATCCGCCCCATGCGCTGCTCCAGGCGGGTGGGGTTCCAGGGGAGGTCGTAGTTGACCATGACGGCGCAGAACTGGAGGTTGATGCCCTCCCCCGCCGCCTCCGTGGCCACCAGAACCTGGGCCTCGTCCCGGAAGACCCGCTCCCGCTCCACCCGCTCCTCCAGGCTCATGGAGCCGTCCATGGAGGTCACCCGGTAGCCCCGCCTCCTCAGGGCCTGGACCAAGAAGTCCAGGGTGTCCTTGTGCTCGGTGAAGACGAGAAGCTTCTCCCCCGCCAGGGCCTCGAGGACCTTGAGGAGCTCCTTGAACTTGGTGTCCTCCTCCAGGCGGGCCAGGGTCCTGGCCTCCTTGGCCAGGGCCTTGAGTTCCTCTATCTCCCTCTCCAGCTCGGGAAGGTTCCTGGCCAGGGTGAGCCTCTCGGAAAGCTCCGCCTCCAGCCGCCACCGCTCGGCCTCGGGGAGGTCCTCCCAGTCCTCCTCCCAAAGGGCCTCCTCCCCGCCCCCAAGGGCGTTCAGCCGGAGGGCCTCCTCCTTGAGGGCCTCGAGGCGGCGCAGGCGGTTTTCCAAGGAGCGGGCGATGGCGTGGGTGCTGCTGGCAAGCCGCCTCTGCAAGACCGCCATGGCCAGGCCCACGTTGCGCCGCTTTTCCTCCCAGGCCCGCTTGAAGTGCTTGCGCACGTACTCCGTTACCCGCTCATAGAGCCCCCTTTCCGAAGGGGAAAGGCGGAAGGTGGGGGTGTGGACCCGCCTGGGAGGGAAAAGGGGCTTGCCCGCGAAGTCCACCATGTCCTCCTTGAGGCGGCGGAGGAGGATGGGGTTCTCCCCCTCTTTGGCCGCCTCCTTGAGGAGGTGGGCGCTGGCGAAGAGGCCGGGCTCGAGGAGGTCCAAAAGGAGCCGGAAGCGCTCCTCGTCCCCCTGGTGGGGGGTGGCGGTGAGGAAGAGGAGGTGGGTGGCCGTCTGGCTCAGCACCTCCCCCAGGCGGTAGCGCTGGGACTTCTTCACCTCCTGGCCGTAGCGGGTGGCGGAGAGCTTGTGGGCCTCGTCCACGATGACCAGGTCCCACCGGGCCCGCCTCAGGTCCTCCAGGTACCGGTCCTGCTTGGCGAAGTCCATGCTGACGATGGCCTGGTCGTACCGCTCCCAGGGGGTCTCCCCGTAGAGGGCCTGGTCGGCGAAGCGGTTCACCACCACGAAGCTCTCGTTGAACTTCTCCTTGAGCTCCCGCCGCCACTGGTCCATCAGGTTGGCCGGGGTGACCACCAGGGCCCGCCGCACCAGGCCCCGGTACTTCATCTCCTTGAGGAAAAGCCCCGCCATCACCGTCTTCCCCGCCCCGGGGTCGTCCGCCAGGAGGAAGCGCACCCTGGGCCTCTTGAGGAGGACCCCGTAGACCGCCTCCAGCTGGTGGGGCAGGGGGTCCACGCGGCTCGCCCAGACGGCGAAGAAGGGGTCAAAGGTGTAGCCCAATCGGATACGCCAGGCCTCCACCCCCAGGGCGAAGAGCTCGGGGTCCTGGCTGGGCCCCTCCTCCTGCCTTAGGAGGGCGAAGAGGATTTCCAGCTGGGCTTGGCTCAGGAGGCTCCGGTGAAGCTTGCCGCTTTCTAGCCCCTCGGCCAGGACCTCGTAGGCGGGCCCCAAGGGCTCCACCCGCAGGATGCGCACAGGCTCTGGCCAAAAGGGAGCGGAGACCCGCCGGTCCCGGAGGTTTTCGAGGTTCATCCTGGAAAGAGTTTACTCCTACCGGCCCGTGAAGTAGACCCGAAGCGCGAGCCCCACGGCGAAGAGGAGGCCCAGGGCCACGTAAACCTCGGGGCGCTTTGGGGGGTCCTTCAGGCCCTGGTAGAACCAGCCCCCGGGGCCCAAGCCCCCCAGGTAGTGGAGCCCCGCCGCCAGGAGGAGGCCGTAGAGGAGGTGCATCCCGTCCTGGGGGCGGAGGCCCTGAAAGAAAAGGAGAAAGCCCAGGACCACCTGGGCTATGGCCACCCAGGCCGCTCCCCTGAGGAGGGCGTAGAAGCGGGGAGGGAGGGGACGCAAGAAGCCCAGGAGGCCGAAGAGGGCGAGAAGGGGGACGAGGAAGAGGAGGAGAAGCCCCAAGAGGGCGTGGGCCTTTAGGAGAAGCGCCATGGCCCCATCATAAGGCCGGTCTTTTTTTGCATAGCATCCGGTTTTTCTCCAAGGGCAAAGGCGGGCTTCACCCCTTCCTCATGGGAAAAATCGCCAGGGGTCCGGGCGTGGTATACTGAGGGGGTGAGCTACGACGCATCCGCCATCAAGGTCTTGAAGGGACTGGAAGGGGTGCGCCACCGCCCCGCCATGTACATCGGCGGCACGGGGGTGGAGGGGTACCACCACCTCTTTAAGGAGATTCTGGACAACGCCGTGGACGAGGCCCTGGCGGGCTACGCCACCGAGATCGTCACCACCCTGAACCCGGACGGCTCCCTCACCGTGGAGGACAACGGCCGGGGCATCCCCGTGGACCTGATGCCCGAGGAGGGGAAGCCCGCCGTGGAGGTCATCTACACCACCCTGCACTCGGGGGGCAAGTTTGAGAGCGGGGCCTACAAGGTCTCGGGGGGCCTCCACGGGGTGGGGGCCAGCGTGGTGAACGCCCTCTCCGAGTGGACCGTGGTGGAGGTCTTCCGTGATGGCAAGCACTACCGCATCGCCTTCAGCCGGGGAGAGGTCACCGAGCCCCTAAGGGTGGTGGGCCAAGCCCCCAAGGGCAAGACGGGGACCCGGGTCACCTTCAAGCCCGACCCCCTGATCTTCGGCAACCTCGCCTTTGACCCCAGCAAGCTCCGCGCCCGCCTCAAGGAGGTGAGCTTCCTGGTGGCGGGGCTCAGGCTCGTCTTCAAGGACCTCGTCCACGGCAAGGAGGAGGTCTTCCAGGACAAAGGGGGTGTGGCCTCCTTCGCCAAGGCCCTGGCGGAAGGGGAAGAGCTCCTTTACGAGAAGCCCTTCCTCATCCGCGGCCAGGAGGGGGAGGTGGAGGTGGAGGTGGGCTTCATCCACACCAAGGGCTACACCGCCGAGATCCTCACCTACGCCAACATGATCCCCACCCGGGACGGGGGAACCCACCTCACCGCCTTCAAGTCCGCCTACAGCCGGGCCCTGAACCAGTACGCCAGGAAGGCGGGCCTCAACAAGGAGAAGGGCCCCCAGCCCACGGGGGATGACCTCCTCGAGGGCCTCTACGCCGTGGTCTCGGTGAAGCTTCCCCAGCCCCAGTTTGAGGGGCAGACCAAGGGGAAGCTCCTAAACCCCGAGGCGGGGACAGCGGTGAGCCAGGTGGTCTACGAGAAGCTATTGGACATCCTGGAGGAAAACCCCCGCATCGCCAAGACCGTCTACGAGAAGGCCCTCCGGGCGGCCCAGGCCCGGGAGGCGGCCAGGAAGGCCAGGGAGCTGGTGCGCCGCCAGAACCCCCTGGAGTCCGACGACCTCCCCGGGAAGCTGGCGGACTGCCAGACGGAAAACCCCGAGGAGGCGGAGCTTTTCATCGTGGAGGGGGACTCGGCCGGGGGGAGCGCCAAGCAGGGCCGGGACCGCCGCTTCCAGGCCATCCTGCCCCTGAGGGGCAAGATCCTCAACGTGGAGAAGGCGGGGCTTTCCAAGGCCCTGAAGAACGCCGAGGTGCGGGCCATGGTGGCCGCCATCGGGGCGGGGATCGGGGGGGATGGGGAGGCCCACTTTGACCTGGAGGGGCTCCGCTACCACAAGATCATCATCATGACCGACGCCGACGTGGACGGCAGCCACATCCGCACCCTCCTCCTCACCTTCTTCTACCGCTACATGCGCCCCCTCATTGAGCGGGGCCACGTCTACATCGCCCAGCCCCCCCTCTACCGCCTGCAGGTGGGGAAGAAGGTGGAGTACCTCTACTCCGACGAGGAGCTCTCGCAAAGGCTTAGGGAGCTGGAGGGCAAGAGCTACGAGGTCCAGCGCTTCAAGGGCCTGGGGGAGATGAACCCCGAGCAGCTCTGGGAGACCACCATGAACCCGGAGAAGCGGGTCCTGAAGCGGGTGGAGCTCCAGGATGCCCTCGAGGCCAGCGAGCTCTTTGAGAAGCTCATGGGCCAGGAGGTGGCCCCCAGGCGGGAGTTCATTGAGGAGCACGCCCGCTACGCCCAGATAGACGTCTGATGGACTGGATGGAAGAGGCGGTGGCCCTCCTCCTCCGGGAGGGCCGCCTTCTCCTCAAGGCCTACCCCGGGGCGGGGAAGAGCACCCTCTTTCCCCTGAGGCTCCTCAAGGCCCTGCCCGGCAAGGTCCTCCTCTTTGAGCCCCGGCGGGTGGCGGCCCGGGCGGTGGCGGCCAGGCTGGCGGAGAACCTGGGGGAGCCCCTGGGGAAGACCGTGGGCTACCGGGTGCGCCTGGAGGGGCGGGAGAGCCGGGAAACCCGCCTACTGGTCATGACCGAGGGGCTTCTTCTTCGCCTCCTCCTCGAGGACCCCACCCTGGAAGGCGTCTCCGCCGTCCTCCTGGACGAGGCCCACGAGCGGCACCTGGAGGGGGACCTGGCCCTGGCCCTCCTCCTCCGGGTGCAGGAGGCCCTCCGCCCCGACCTCAAGCTGGCCCTCCTCACCGCCACCCCCGACGAGGACCTGGAAAAGGCCCTGGGAGGCCAGGTCCTGGCCCTGGAGGGGGAAAGCTACCCCCTGGAGGTCTTCCACCTGGAAAGGCCTCCCGAAGGCCCCCTGGAGCCCCTGGCCGCCCGCTACGCCCGCAAGGCCTTTTTGGAGGGGGAGGGGGACGTCCTGGTCTTTCTGCCCGGCAAGGCGGAGATTGAGAGGACGAGGAGGCTCCTAGAGGACCTTCCCGCCTTCCCCCTCCACGGGGGGCTTCCCCTCAAGGAGCAGGCCGCCCTCCTCAAGCCCGGCCCCCGGAAGATCGTCCTGGCCACGGACGTGGCCGAGACCAGCCTCACCCTGCCCCAGGTGCGGGCGGTGGTGGACACGGGCCTGGCCAAGAAGCCCCGCTTTGACCCCCGGACCGGCCTCACCCGCCTGGCCCTGGGGCGGGTCCCCGAGGACTCCGCCCGCCAATGGGCGGGCCGGGCGGGGCGCACCGGGCCGGGGCGGGTCTATCGCCTCTACCCCCAAGGCCCCTTTCCCCCCAAGCGGCCGGAGGTGCTGGAGGCGGACCTCTCCCGGGCCCTCCTCCTGGCCTTGGCCCTCGGGGAGAGGCTGGAGGAGCTTCCCCTCCCCACCAAGCCCCCCAGGGGGGCCCTGGAGGCCGCCTGGAACCTCCTCCGCCTCCTGGGGGCCGTGGAGGGGGAGGCCCTGACCCCTTTGGGAAAGCGGATGCTGGCCCTCCCCACCCACCCCCGCCTGGCCCGGCTGGCCCTGGAGGCGGAAAGGGAGGGCCTCCTCTCCCTGGCCGCCGACCTCATGGCCCTCTTGGAGGAGGGCGTTGGGGAGGGGGAAAAAGACCTCATGGCGCACCTGGAAGCCCTCCTGGAGGCCCGCCGGGCCGGGAGGCTAACCCCGGTGGAAAGGGCCAGCGCCCTGTGGCGGGGGCGGTTCGGCGTGGGGCCCCTGAAGACCCTCCCCCACCCCGAGGCGGTGGGCCGCCTCCTCCTCTTCGCCTACCCCGACCGGGCGGCGGAGCGCCTTTCCCCGGGGCGGTACCGCCTCACCACCGGCCCCGCCCTGCGCCTGGAGGCGGGCCCCCCCTACCTGGTGGCCGTGGGGGCGGAGCTGGGGGAGAGGGAAGGCCGGGTCCAGCTTTACGCCCCCCTCTCCCGGGAAGACCTCCTGAAGCGGGCGGAGGTGGCCCTGTGGACGGGGTGGGAGGAGGGGAGGCTTAGGGGCTACCTGGAGAGGCGGCTTGGGGCCCTAGTCCTGGAGCGGCTCCCCGTGGACCCTGGGCCGCCCACGGCGGAGCACCTGAAGGAGGCCCTGAGGGGGTTTGCCCTCCCCGAGGAAGGGGAGGAGGTCCTCCTTCGCCTCCGCTTCCTGAAGGCCCAGGGGGTGGAGGTGGAGGAGCCTTCCCTGGAAGACCCCTCCTGGCTCCTCCCCTGGGCTAAAGGGGTGCGCCGCCTCGAGGACCTTCACTCCCTCCCCTGGAAGGAGATGCTCCTGAGCCTTCTCGGGGAGAAGCGGGCCCTTTTGGAAAGGCTCGCCCCGGAGAGCGTGGCCCTCCCCAGCGGGAAGAGGAAGCGCCTCCGCTACCGGGAAGGGGCCCCGCCCCTCCTCTCCCTGCGCATCCAGGAGGCCTTCGGCCTGAAGGAGACCCCCAGGGTCCTGGAGGGGCGCGTCCCCGTGGTGGTGGAGCTCCTCTCCCCCGCCGGGCGGCCGGTCCAGGTCACCCAGGACCTGAAAAGCTTCTGGGAAAAGCGCTACCCCGAGGTGCGCAGGGAGCTCATGCGCCGCTACCCCAAGCACCCCTGGCCGGAAAGGCCCTAGGGCTGGAAGACCTCGGCCCTCACCCCAAGCCCCCGGGCCCGGGCCACCCAGAGGGGGTTGTCGTCCAGGTAAAAGGCCTCCTCCGGGGAAAGGCTCAGGGCCTTTAGGGCCAGCTGGATGGCGGTGAGCTTATCGGGGTGGAAGAAAGCCCTAAGCCCCTCGGGGGGCGGGAGGTCGGCCACCAGGTAAAAGGGCTCGGGGAAGGCGGCCTCCCGCCTCTGGAAAGCCAGGGGGTAAAGGCGGGAGGCCCCGGGGAAGAGGGCCTCGAGGACCCCGGGCCCCTCCGCCTTGAGCCGGGGCAGGAGGTCGTAAAAGGCCTGGGAGAGGTAGAAGAGGGGCTCGCCGCTCTCCTCGGAGAGGAGGCGGAGGAGGCGGGGCTCCACGGGCTCGCAGTAGACCCCGGAAAGGTCCAGGAGATGCACCACTTCCCAAGCTTACCGGGAGGGGTTTATACTCGGTGCAAAGGAGGAAGCCATGCAGCTTTTCGGAGAGGCGTGGGCCCAGGCGTACTGCCAGAAGCTGAACGAGAGCGAGGCCTACAAGAAGGCGGCCAGCACCTGGGAGGGCTCCTTGGCCCTGGCGGTGCGCCCTGACCCCAAGGCGGGCTTCCCCCAGGGGGCGGCCGTGGTCCTGGACCTCTGGCACGGGGCCTGCCGGGGGGTGAGGGTGGTGGAGGGGGAGGCGGAAGCGGACTTCGTCATTGAGGCGGACCTCGCCACCTGGCAGGAGATCCTGGAGGGCCGGCTAGAGCCCCTCACCGCCCTGATGCGGGGGCTTTTGGAGCTCAAAAAGGGCACCATCGCCGCCTTAGCCCCCTACGCCCAGGCGGCCCAGGAGCTGGTCAAGGCGGCCCGGGAGGTGGCGTGAAGGCGGTGGTCTACCACGGCCCCTTCCAGGTGGCCGTGGAAGAGGTCCCGGAGCCCCGGCTGGAGGCGGACACCGACGCCATCCTCGAGGTGGAGCTCGCCGCCATCTGCGGCTCCGACCTCCACATCTACCACGGCAAGATCGCCGGGGTCCTTCCCGGCACCGTCCTGGGGCACGAGTTCGTGGGGCGCATCGTGGAGAAGGGCCCCCTGGTTCCCTTCGCCTTAGGGGAGCGGGTGGTGGGGAGCTTCCAGGTGGCCTGCGGGGAGTGCCCCCCTTGCCGCAAGGGGCAGTACTTCGCCTGCCTGAAGGGCGGGGTCTACGGCTTCGGCCTGGCCCTGGGCAACCTGCAAGGGGCCCAGGCGGAGCGGGTGCGGGTGCCCTTCGCCCACAAAAGCCTCTTCCCCATCGGGGACCTCCCCGCCGAGGAGGCCATTCTGGCCGGGGACATCCTCACCACCGCCTACGGGGGGGTGAGGCCCTTCCTCACCCCGGGGATGAGCGTGGCCGTGGTGGGCTCAGGGCCCGTGGGCCTTCTCGCCCAGATGGTGGCCCACGCCCTGGGGGCGGGCCCGGTCTTCGCCATAGACCCGGAAACCCCCCGCCTGGAGAAGGCCCGGGAGCTGGGAAGCCTCCCCATCCACCCCCAGGCCGAGGACCCCATCAGCCGGGTGCGCCAGGCCACGGAGGGCCTGGGAGCGGACCTGGTGGTGGAGGCCGTGGGCGGGGACGGGGAGGCCCTGAAGACCGCCCTGAAGCTGGCGGCTCCCGGGGGGGTGGTCTCCAGCTTGGGGGTGCCCACGGCGGAAAGGCTGGACTACCCCTGGTTAGCCGCCTTCAGCCGGGGGATCACCCTGAGAAGCGCCCTGGCCAACATCCCCCGCTACATCACCGAGGTCCTCGCCCTCCAGAAGGTGGGCCGGCTGAAGGGAAGCTTCGTCTTCAGCCACCGCCTGCCCCTAGCGGAGGCGGCGGAAGGGTACCGCCTCTTCCACGAGCGCCAAGCCACCAAGGTGGCCCTGGTGCCCTAAAACGAAACCGGCCGCCCGCAGGCGGCTTTTCTTCCTCTGACTTCTTTAGTATACCACGAGTTGCCGGTATGTAAAGTGGTATGCAGGGAACGCCGGCCCAGATGGGCCTCAGGAGGGCCCAGAAAAGCCAAATCAAAATCTATCCAGGGATTTCCAAATGTGCGCCCAGGCGCTCCCCACCGGGGTCCCTGTGGGATGCTGGGAGCCGAGGAGGTGGCCCATGGCCCAGTACCTGGTGGTGGCCCACCGCACGGCCCGAAGCCCGGAGCTGGCCGCTAAGCTGAAGGAAATCCTGGCCAAGGACCCCGAGGCCCGCTTCGTCCTCTTAGTGCCCGCCCTGCCTCCCCCTGGGTGGGTCTACGAGGAAAACGAGGTGCGGAAGAAGGCCGAGGAGGAGGCCCAGGCGGCCAAGGAGGCCCTAAAGGCCCAGGGCATCCCCATCGCCGAGGCCAAGGCGGGGGACATCTCCCCCCTTCTCGCCATAGAGGAAGAACTCCTGGCCCGCCCCGGGGCCTACCAGGCCATCGTCCTGGCCACCCTGCCCCCTGGGCTTTCCCGCTGGCTCAGGCTTGACGTGCACACCCAGGCGGAGCGCTTCGGCCTGCCGGTGATCCACGTGATGGCCCATCCCTAAGAGATTCTCATCCCTCTCCCGTATACTGCCCCCGTGCTGGGGCGCTACGTCCTCAAGGAGGTCCTCCTCCCCTACCTGGTGGGGGTCTTCCTCTTTGTAGCCCTCCTCACCTTTGACCTCCTCTCCAGCCTCTCCGGGGTCCTCCTGAGCCGGGGGGCGGGGGCGGGAGAAATCGCCCTCCTGGTCCTCTACCGCCTCCCCTGGACCCTGAGCCTGGCCCTGCCTTTGGGCCTGGTCTTCGCCATTCTGGTGGGGCTTTCCCGCCTCATCCGCCACTCGGAGCTGAAGGCGGCCTACGCCGCCGGGGTGTCTCCCCTGGCCCTCCTCAGGCCCCTCCTCCTCCTCTCCCTCCTGGTGGCCCTTTTGAACCTCCTGAACGTGGGGGAGGTGAGGCCAAGGGCCCTCGAGGCCTACGACCAGGCCCTGGGCCGCCTCCTCTACGGGGAAGGGGGGCCAAGCGGGGTCTTGAGGCGGCAGGTCTACGCCCTGGAGGGCCTCGGGGTCTACTACGCCGAGGAGGTGCGCCCCGAGGTGGGGCAGAACCGCCTCTTTGACCTCCGGGTGGTGGACGAGGAAGGAAGGGTCTATAGCGGAAAGGAGGGGGTCTGGGACAAGGAGGGCTGGCAGTTCCTGGGGTACGTGCTGGAGGAAGGGAGGCTCAGGCCCTTCCAGGGCACCCTCCCCTTCCCCGCCTTCTTCCGCCCCAAGGAGAGCCTGGGCTCCAAGGACCCTTACGACTCCAGCACCCTGGCGGAGCTCTGGCAAAGGGCCAAGGTGGAGGCGGGGGCCCGCTTCGCCCTCCACCGCCGCCTGGCGGACGCCTTTGGGGGCTTCTTCCTGGGCTTCGCCGCCGCCGCCTTGGGCCTCTCCCTGAGGGAGGCGGCCTGGGCCTTTCTGGGGGTGGTCCTCCTCATCTTCGGCTACTACGTCCTCTGGACCCTCTCGGCCCAGCTGGCCCGCTACGACGTGAACCCCCTCCTGGCCCACCTGCCCAACGGGCTCTATGGCCTCCTGGCCCTCTACCTCACCTGGAGGCTCAGGTGAAGACCCTGGACCGCTACCTCCTCCGCGAGGCCCTCTCCCTCTTCCTGGGAGGGCTTGTGGTCATCGTCCTCCTCTTCCTGGCGGGGGCGGTCTACGAGGTCCTGGCCCCCCTGGTGGCCAAGGGGGCGGACCCCTACACCCTCCTCCTCTACCTCCTCTACCGCACCCCCGAGGCCCTGGTGCGGGGGGCTCCCGTGGCCTACCTCTTCGCCCTTCTTCTCCTCCTCTCCCGCATGGCCGAGGACTCGGAGCTCAAGGCCCTCCTGGCCCTGGGGATAGCCCGGGAGCGCGTCCTCCTCCCCTTTCTCCTCCTGGCCTCGGCCATCGCCCTTACCGGCTTTTTCCTGGGGGAAAGCCTGGTGCCCAAGGCCCTGGCGGCGGGGCAAGACCTCCTCAGGCGGCAGGTCCTGGAAAGGCCCAGGGCCCTCCTCTCCCCGGGGACCACCTTCCAGGACGCCAAGGGGCGGGTGGTCTACGTGGGGGAGGTGGCGGGGGAGAGGATCGGGAAGCTTCGGGTCCTCTCCCGGGAGGAGGTGCTTTTGGCGGAAAGGGGCAGGTTCCAGGAAGGGGTCTTGCTGGTGGAGGAGGGGCAGAGGGTCACCTACGAGGGGGACAGGCCCCGGACCCTCACCCGCTTCCAAAGGGGGGAGATCCTCCTCAAGGACCTCACCTTTGAGCCCTGGCAGAACCCCGCCAACCGCATGACCCTGGGGGAGCTCAGGAAGGAGGTGGAAAGGCTAAGGGGCCTTGGGGTGAAGGCGGGCCTCGAGGCCACCACCTACCACCGCCGCTACGCCGAGCCCGCCTCCGCCCTGGTCTTCGCCCTCTTCGCCACGGGCCTGGCCTTTTACCTCCTGGGGGGAAGCCGGAGCCTGGGGTGGGTGGGGGTGGCGGTCCTCACCTTCTTCTACTACGCCACCTGGAGCGTGGGCCGCATCATGGGGGAGCAGAACGCCCTAGACCCCCTTCTCGCCGCCTGGGGGCCCAACCTCCTCTATGGGCTTCTGGGCCTTCTCCTCTTCCTGGGAGGGCGGAGATGAGGTGGGGCCTCCTCTTCCTCTTTCTCTTCCTGCCCGCCTTGGGGCAGACCCTGAGGGTCCTGGAGGCGGAGAGGCTGGAGATAAGGGAGGAGGGCGGGGAGGAGGTCTACGTGCTGGTGGGAAGCCCCGTGCGCCTGGAGCGGGAGGGGGAGGCCCTGGAGGCCCAAAGGGTGGTCTACTTCCGGGAGAGGCGGCTCCTTCTCCTCTCAGGGAAGGTGCGCTACCAGGATAAAGAGGGCCGCCTCATAGAGGCCGAGGAGCTTCAGGTGGACCTAGGGGATGAGAGCTTTGACGCTTTGGAGGTGCGCATAGAGGCCAAGGACCTCCTCCTCACCGGGCCCCTATGCCAAAGGGCGGCGGGGGCCATCCTCCTCCAGGAGGGCTACGCCACCCCCTGCCATGGGTGCGGCCAGGAGGTGCCCGACTACGCCTTCCGGGCCCGGGAGATCGTCCTCTACCCCGGGGACCGGGTGGTGGCCCGGGGAGTGGTCCTCCTGGTCCAGGAAAAGCCCCTCCTGGAGCTTCCCGTCCTCCTCCTCTTCCTCTCGGAGAGGCGGCCCAGGCTGGAGGTGGGCCAGGACGATAAGGGGGTCTACGTGAAGGCCGCCCTTCCCTACGTGGCCGAGTTTGGCCTGGGCTACACGCTTCTTCACTACTACCAGGGCCGGGGCTACGGCTTCGGGTTTGACCACTTCGGCGTGGGGGAGGCCAGGGAGCGCTACTTTTTCCTCCACACCCCTCCGGACACCCTCCAGTACCGGGGGGAGTACGCCCTGAAGCGGGAGGACTTCTCCCTCAGCGCCCTTTTGGAGCGGGACGACACCCGGGATAGGCTTTCCCGCTTCCGCTTGGAAGGCCTCCTCCCCGGCACCCCCAGGCTCCAGGACTGGCGCTTCGCCCTCAGGTTGGAGGGCTTCCTGGACCACGACCCCGCCACCCCCCCGCCCCGCACCCTCCAGCGCCTCCCCGAGCTGGAGGCGCAAAGCCCCGTCTTCCGGGAAGGCCCCTTCACCCTCCAAGGAAGCCTGGTCCTGGGCCGCTACCTGGCGGAGACCAACCCCCTAAACCGCTCCGCCCGGGCCCTTGGGCCCTACGGGGAGGCCTGGCGGGCCCTCCTGAGCCACGCCGAAACCCTCAACCTCACCCCCTGGCCCGGGGCCAGCTTCCGGGGGGAGAACCGCTTCCGGGGCTTCTACTACTCCACGCAGAACCCAGACGGGGAGCATGAGAGGCAGGTGGACTGGACCACCAGCGCCAGCTTCCGCCAGGCCCTGGGGGGGTTCAGCGTGGAGCTGGCCTACAGCCGTAGCCTCCAGGAGGGGGAAAGCCCCTTCCGCTTTGACGCCTTGCCCACCAGGCGGAGCCACCAGGCCACCTTAGCCCTGGGCTTTAGCGAAAGGCCCCTCGCCCTCTCCCTCAAGGGGGGGCGGGACCTGGAGAAGGGGGCCTACCTCCCCCTGGAGCTGGAGGCCCGGCTCCAGGACCCGGGGTACGCCCTCAGGGTCCAGCACAGGCGGGGCCTCGAGGAGGGCCCCCTGGAAACCCGGGCCGAGGCCGCCCTCACCCCCTACCCCTTCTCCTTGCGGGCGAGCCTCCGCCTGGACCACGCCAAGGGCCTCTTTGACCCCCTTCTCCTCCAGGGGGGCTACGCCCTCCCCGGGGGGAGCCTGAACCTCACCCACCGCCACGGCCTGAACGGGGAGGGCCCCCTGGAAACGAGCCTCACCTTCGCCCTGCGGGAAGGCCAGGAGGCCTACACCCTCCAGGGGCGAAGGGACTGGGCCAAGGACGCCATCAGCCTCTTAGGGCAGGCCATCCTAGGCCCCACCAGCCTCACCCTCCAGCTCAGCCTGGACCCCCAGGCCCTGGGCTACCAGGGGGGCCTCCGCTTCGGGGTGGCCCCAGGGCCTCTCCTTGACCTCGCCCTCACGGGCCGCTACCAGGAGGGCTTCCGGGGGACCAACCTGCGCCTCGCCCTCACCCAGGCCCTTCCCGAGGTGGGCTTCCGCCTCGCGGCCAACCTCCACCTGCCCGAGGTGGAGGACCGGGAAACCTACCTGAAGGACGCCACCTTCACCGGGGGGGCCGAGCTCTGGCGGCCCCTCCCCCCGGACGAAAACGGGGAGAACGCCCTCCCGGGGCTTTCCTTCTCGGGAAGCCTCACCTACACCCGCCGCCCCGACCGGCCCGAGGGCTACAGCCTCTCCCTGCGCGCCTTCGGCCCCACCCTCACCTTCCTGGGCCGGGAGCACACCAAGCTCCACCTCGCCGCCCTCCTCACCCAGAACCTGCCCGGGGAGCCCCTGAAGCCCCGGTTCGTCCTGGTCCTGGACCGCTGCTGCTGGGCCATGCGGGTCACCCTGGACGCCGCCAAGGGAAGCTTCGGCCTGGCCTTCCTCTACGGGGGCCAGGCGGCGGGCCTCCTCCTCTCCGAGGAGGGGGTGAAGCTGGGAGGTCTGCCATGAGAAGGGGGCTTCTTCTTTTCCTCCTCTTCCTCGCCGCCTGCACGGGAAGCCAGGAACCCCCCCTGCCCGCCCTCCTGGCGGCGGGAAGCGGGGACGAGGTGCGCTTCTACCGGGCCTCCGACCTCCAGCGGGGCCTGGCGGCCCCCGTGGCCACCTGGAGCGCGCCCGGCCTTCAGGACCTGGCCTACCGGGAAGGGCGGCTTTACCTCCTCTTTAGGGACCGCCTCGAGGCCCACGCCACCTCGGGCTTCAGCGAAAGCGCCGCCCCGGAGGACCTCCTGGCCGCGGCCCCCCTCCCGGAGGACTGCTCTGGAGGCTACCTCCGCCTGGGGCAAAACCGCCTCCTGGTCCACTGCCCGGCTTCGGGACGGGCCTTCCTCTTCCGACCGGATCTAGGAAGCCCGGAGGAGGCGGACCTCACGGGCCTCGAGGCCCCCCTGCGCCTGGCCCTCCTCCCCCAGGGCACCCTGGACCTCCTGGCCTACATGACCCCAGGCGCTCTGGGCTTCCGCCCGGCCCAGGACCCCGGGGGAAGCCCCGGGCTGGAAAAGCCCCTGGACACACCCCTTTCCCAGGGCCCCTTTGACCTTCTGGCGGACGGGAGCCGGGGAAGGCTTTTGGGCCTGGGGGCCACGGCCACGGAAACCCGCCTCTACGCCCTCCAGGGGGACACCCTGCAAAGCCGCAAGGTCCTTTCGGACTTCCCCGAAGGGGCGCGCCTGGCCCTGGACCCGGTGGCGGGGCTTGCGGCCTACGGCCGGGGCTTCCAGGTCCTGGAGCCCAGGGACTCGGGGCCTCAGGAGGTCTTCCAGACCTTCACCGCCGGCCTGGTGGGGCAGGACAGCTACCTCTACCTGGCCTCGGGAAGCCTCCTCCACGTCTACGACCTCTTTCCCTCCCCGCCCCAGAGGGTGGCCCTCCCCTCTTTGGGCTTCTCGCCCCAGTTCCTGGCCTTCATCCCCGTAGAATGAGGCCATGCTGGAAGGAAAGGCCTTTCTCATCACCGGGGCCGGAGGGGCCCTTTCCCGGGCCCTGATCCCCGCCTTTCACCAGGCGGGGGCCAGGCTCTTCCTATCCGACCCCCGCTTGGAGCGCATGGCGGAAAGGGCGGAGGCGGTGGGGGCGAAGACCTTCGTGGCCGACCTGACCCGGCTGGAGGAGGCCCTGGCCCTGGCCCGCTTCGTGGAAGGGGAGGCCCCCCTTTACGGGGTGGTGCACACCGTGGGGGGGTTCGCCGCCGGGCGCTTTCTGGACTCGGACCCGGGGCTTTACGACTGGATGCTGGACCTGAACCTGCGCACCACCCATAACCTCCTGAGGGCCGTCCTCCCCTACATGGAGAGGCGGGGAGAGGGCTTCTTCGCCGCCTTCGCCGCCGGCCCCGCCTGGACGGGGGCGGGGCCAGGAAGGGCCCTTTACACCATGGCCAAGACCGCCCTGGCGAGCCTCCTCAAGTCCCTGCAGGGGGAGGTGGAGGGGGTGCGCTTCCTCCTGGTCTACCCCATGGGCACCCTGGACACCGAGGCCAACCGCCGGGCCATGCCCGAGGCCGACCCGAGCCGCTGGATCGCCCCGGAGCTGGTGGCAACGCTGGTGGTCCAGGCGGCGGGGGCTAAGGGCGGCC
>OGCH01000261.1_pt1 | contig 31091 bp, 30 predicted proteins | sample 1570111 | NCBI WGS metagenome assembly OGCH01 (sample SAMN03436243, study PRJEB24508) | hot springs metagenome | biome: Desert Springs; feature: Hot Springs; material: Water | place: USA: Great Boiling Spring, Nevada | collected 2008-12-01 | depth 0 m m | reverse complement strand
CTCTCGTTGATTGGATATGTATTTATTTCTTTAATAAATTTGATGATTTTCAGTTTTATATTTAAAGCTACCCTATTTTGTTCAATAATTTTATTTTTATTTGTTTTTCTTTCGGTCTTTCTTATAACGAGGTAAAAAACATTTTTACAAACTTTTTTGGCATATACTTTCAAACCAACTCCTTTTTTGAACTCTCTATACCTTTTGCTCTTCTGATTTTCCTTTTCTTTTTTTTTAATCGAGATGTAAAATTTTGAAATGAGGTCCTGGGTGGACCTTTAGCTACTGCCCCAGAGGTCCTTCGGACGCTGATGATCCCTCAGGATTTAGAAGGGCACCCTAAGCCAATTTTTTATGATATCCTAAGGGAGGCGAAGGCTCTCCGAAGTTCTTCGGTTCTTAGGCTAAATCAAGATAGAGAAGAAGGCTTGTAAGAATTTTTGAACAGCTTCTATTCACCTTGACTAAATAAAAAATAAGATGTTATAATTAGCTTTATCAAAGAAGGTGGGAGGATAATTATGCTGAAGGAGATTCCTTTGCTTAAAGCAAAATCAATTTTAACAGCCTTTGGGTTTGTCCTTCTTCTTGCCCTGTTAAGCCAGATCAGGGTTCCGTTACCATTTACCCCCGTGCCTTTAACTCTTCAAACTCTTGGCTTACTTTTTATAGCCTACTATCTTCCTTTACCCATAGCCTTGGGTAGCGTAGCTCTTTATTTAATGCTTGGCGCTATGGGTCTTCCCCTCTTTTCAGGTGGAAAAGGAGGGCTTTTAGTTCTTTCTGGTCCCACTGGAGGATACCTTATTGGATTTTTCTTTATGGTTTATTTTGTATCCTTTGCTAAGGAACGTGGTCTGTTAAAGAATCCTGCATCCACTTTTTTGATTGCTCTACTTGGGCACCTTTTCGTTTATTTCTTTGGGGCATTATGGTTTTTAGCGGGCTATTCTCAGCAAGGATTGGCAAATAGTTTGAAAGAGCTGTTAGTCCTTACCGTAATTCCCTTTATACCTTCTGACCTTATGAAATGTGCTTTGTTCTCTGCCTTTGTCTTCACGGAAAAGAAGCTAAAAAGGGGATAATCTATGAGGGTTCTTGTTCTTGGGGGAGGGGGAAGAGAGCATGCCCTTTGCTGGGCTTTAAGAAAAAGTAAAGGTATAGAAAAGATTTACTGCATACCAGGGAATGGTGGAATAAGCGAGGTAGCAGAGATACCACCTGGGATTGATTTACAGGATTTTGAAAAGTTAGCCCTATTCTGCAAGGCTGAAGGCATAGACCTTGTTGTTCCCGGTCCAGAGGAGCCTTTAGTTAGAGGAGTTGCTGATTCTCTTCAAGCAAAGGGTATTAAAGTTTTCGGACCAAGTCAGATTGCCTCCCAACTTGAGGGAAGTAAAGCCTTTGCAAAAGAGGTGATGAAAAGAGCGGGTGTTCCTACTGCGAACTTTGCTGTGTTTGATGACCCGGAAAAGGCAAGGGCTTATGTTGAGAAAAAGGGGGCTCCAATAGTGATCAAGGCTGATGGTTTATGTGCCGGGAAGGGGGTATTTGTTTGTGAAACCTTAGAGGAAGCCTATCAAGCTATCGAAAAAATAATGGAGGAGCGTATCTTTGGGGATGCTGGGAAGATGGTTGTTATTGAAGAAAAGCTAAGCGGGGAGGAGGCTTCTTTTATAGTTATTACTGATGGAGAAACCTTCAAGGCTTTACCTACTTCGCAGGACCATAAAAGGCTTCTTGATAACGATGAGGGACCAAACACTGGCGGTATGGGTGCCTACTCTCCTGCGCCTTTGATCACACCAAAACTAAGGGAAGCTATATCAGACAAGGTCATAGGTCCCGTTCTTAAGACCCTTAAAAAGGAAGGAAATCCTTATTTTGGTTTTCTCTATGCAGGGCTCATGATAGTAAACGATACCCCCTATGTTCTTGAGTTTAACTGTAGACTTGGCGACCCTGAGGCTCAAGCCATCCTCCCAAGAATTGAAAACGACTTGCTTGAAGTGATTGAGTTAACATTCGAGGGTAGATTAGCAGAAGTAGACCTAAAAGAAAGTGAAGATTGGGCAGTTTGCGTTGTGATGGCAAGTAAGGGCTATCCAGGTTCTTATGAAAAGGGAAAGCTCATTACAGGACTTGATAAGGTAAAGGAGATACCTGGAGTCATAGTTTTTCATGCTGGGACAAAAAAGGAGGAAGGCTCCTTTTTTACAAATGGGGGTAGAGTTCTTGGAGTCACAGCACTTGGAGAAACCTTGACCTCAGCGATTGATAAAGCCTATCAAGCCTGCGCCCTCATCCATTTTGACGGAGCATTCTACCGTAAAGATATAGGCCAAAAGGCTTTCAAGCACCTTTCTATAGCTTAGCCTATAAAAACCACCTTTTTAAAATCTATCATCCCTGATAGGTATACATCTGTTCCGCCCCTTTTACCAACCCTTAGTTTATCCTCAAGCTGATAATATTTTAAACAGGTTCCACAGGAAAATATCTCAACCCCTTTTTCTTCAAGTTTTTTTAAGATCTCTACCGCATAATCAACCTCAGTGGTGAGCTTAACCCCAGTGTTCATGAAAAAAATCCTTTGTGGTAGTTCGCTGCTTACAAGCAGGGTTTCAAGAAACCCTTTCATGAGGATCTTGCCCAAGACCTCATCCCTACCCATCACATCGGTAGCAATGATTAAAAAAAGTTCCTTTGGTTTTTCTTCATCGCTAACCGGGCAGGTTATCTCATAGGATACGCCGGGATTCGTTCCTTTTTCAATTTTTAGCTCGTATACATCGCCTTCCTTTTTTACTTCAAGAAGCTTATGCCCTTGGGCTGAAAGGAATTTTTTAATGTTTTCTAAGGAAACCTCGCTATCAACTAAGACGGTTATAGTTTCTCCTTGATTAATCTCATCCAAGGCTTCTTTGGTGCGAATCACAGGTTGAGGGCAAGGCAATCCTCTGGTATCTACTCTTTTCATTGCAATCAGCCCCCCTTTGGTTTGTTAAAAATTTATCAACTATTTGAACTTAAAACAAATAGGTATTTTCAATGAGTGAAAGAGTATTAATTGATAAATCCAAAATTCTTGCAAGCATAACTTGCCCACTTGTGGTAGCGTTAGCAACAGAGAAAGCCCTTACTTTTTCAAGATGTTGAAACTCAGCCAAAGGATTTTTTGAACACCCTCTGTTTCTTCTTGTGAAATTTTAGAAATATATTAAACTTTTAAATTCCCAAACAAACTGAGAAGGAGGGGTAAAATGTTAGCAAAGAACTTTCTTTTTACTTCAGAGTCTGTAACCGAGGGGCATCCTGACAAGGTAGCAGACCAGATCTCTGATGCCATCCTTGATGCCATCTTAGAGAAAGACCCATACGCTCGGGTAGCCTGCGAGACATTAGTAAACACAGGGATGATCTTGATCGCTGGAGAGATAACAACTGAAGCAAGGATAGATTATCCAACGGTAGCTCGTGGTGTGGTCAAAGAGATAGGATACAACCATTCAGACCTTGGGTTTGATTGGCAGACCTGTGCTGTGCTTATAAGCATAGATAGGCAGAGTCCTGACATTGCTATGGGCATTGAACGGGATGGAGACATTGGAGCAGGAGACCAGGGTCTGATGTTTGGTTACGCCTGCGATGAGACGCCAGATTACATGCCCATGCCCATCTGGTATGCTCATAGATTGGCCATGAGGCTTGCTGAGGTTAGAAAAAAAGGCATTTTACCCTTCCTTAGACCAGATGGTAAAACTCAGGTCACTATTAGATATGAAGATAGAAGACCTGTTGATGTGCATACCATAGTTATAGCCGCCCAGCATGAGCCAACGGTAACGCTGAAGGAGCTTCGGGAAGCCATTTATGAAGAGGTGATAAAGAAGGTAATTGCCCCTGAGCATTTAAAGCCAGAGACCCGCATTATCATCAACGGAACAGGAAGGTTTGTGATTGGAGGACCACTTGCTGATTGTGGCATGACAGGAAGGAAGATAATCGTTGATACCTACGGTGGAAGGGGTCATCATGGTGGTGGTGCCTTCTCCGGTAAGGACCCAACGAAGGTTGACAGAACCCCTTCTTACTACGCTCGTTATGTAGCCAAAAATCTCGTTGCCGCAGGAGTTGCTCGTGAGCTTGAGGTGCAGGTTGCATATGCTATTGGGATTCCTGAGCCTTTAGCCATAAATGTCAACACCTACGGAACCGAGACCATACCTGTTGAGAAGATCTTAGACATCATCAATAAACTTTTCAACTTTAAGCCTAAGCATATGATCGAATACTTGGACCTAAGAAGACCCATCTACCGAAAAACAGCATGCTACGGGCACTTTGGAAGGAATGAGCCTGAGTTTACCTGGGAAAAGCTTGACATGGTAGAGAAGATAAAAGAACTTGCTGGTTTTGATAAATAGAGGAGGATAAGATGGAATTTCATGTTAAAGACCTATCTTTGGCTGATAACGGGCTACGGCTTATTGAATGGGCAGAGATGGATATGCCAGTTTTACGACAGATTAGGGAGAGGTTTGCGGCTGAAAAGCCTTTGAAGGGTGTGAGGATTGGGGCATGTCTTCATGTTACAACCGAGACAGCAAATCTCGTTAGGACCCTTAAAGAAGGAGGTGCAGAGGTTTATCTTTGTGCGTCAAACCCTCTATCAACTAAGGATGAGGTAGCAGCAGCCCTGGTCAAATACTTTGAAGTTCCCGTCTTTGCAGTAAGAGGTGAGGATAGAGAAACTTATTATAAGCATATTAAAGCAGTCCTTGATGCAAAGCCTCACATAACCATAGATGACGGGGCAGACCTTGTTTCAACTCTACATAAAGAAAGACCAGAGCAGGCAGCCGAGATTATCGGAGGGACAGAAGAAACTACAACTGGAGTTATAAGGCTTAAGGCTTTAGCCAACGAGGGGAAGCTCCTTTATCCTATCATAGCAGTAAACGACGCCTTAACAAAGCATCTATTTGATAATCGGTATGGTACTGGGCAATCAACGATAGATGGGATCCTTAGGGCAACAAATAGGCTCCTTGCAGGTTCATACTTTGTCGTCTGTGGATATGGCTGGTGTGGAAAGGGTTTAGCCATGAGGGCAAGAGGTATGGGAGCAAGGGTAATCGTGACCGAGGTTGACCCTCTTAAAGCCCTTGAGGCGGTGATGGACGGTTATTTAGTTATGCCTATTGAAGAGGCTGTAAAGCTTGGTGATGTTTTTGTAACTGTTACAGGGAATAAATCGGTCATACGTAGAGAACATTTTCTTGAGATGAAAGACGGAGCTATCGTTGCTAACTCTGGACATTTTGATGTAGAAATTGACATTCCAGCCTTAAGAGAATTGGCAAAAAGCGTAAGAACCATTAGACCTGAGGTTGAGGAGTATACTCTAAAGGATGGACGAAGGATCTATCTTCTTGCCCAAGGTAGGCTTGTCAACCTTGCCTGTGCCGAGGGGCATCCTTCAGCAGTCATGGACATGAGCTTTGCTAACCAAGCCCTCGCCGTGGAATACTTAATTAAGAATAAAGGGAAGCTTGAAAGGAAGGTTTATTCAGTGCCTCAAGAAATAGATAGAATGGTTGCAAGGCTAAAACTATCATCTATGGGTATAAAGATCGATGAGCTAACCCCAGAGCAGGAAAGATACCTTTCATCTTGGGAAGAGGGAACTTAAGGGGAATAGCCATGCCAAAGGTTACCTTTGAGCCCTATCAAGTTACCGCTGATGCCTATCCCTACGAGACCATACTTGAGCTTGCTATGCGGGTTGGTATTCACATTAACGCAAGCTGCGGTGGATTAGGAGCCTGCGGTAAATGTAAGGTCCTTCTTGAAAAGGGAGAGGTTCAGGGCGAAAAGGTTGATGGAGTGTATTATAAGGCTTGCACTGTCGTTCCTTTGACTGATGTGGTGATTCGTATCCCCGTTGAGAGTAAATACGACCGGAAAGCCCTCCTAAGGAAGGATAGGGTCTTTGCCAAAGCCATAGAAAGGAAAGAAACCGTTCCTATATCTTCTCCTCTTTATTGGACAACGCTTTCTCTCAAACAACCATCCCTTGAAGACAACATGCCAGACCTTTCGCGCATCCTACTTGCGCTAAAGCCTTACGGAGGTGATAATTTTAAGGTTGAGCTTGAATTCTTAAGAAAGCTTCCCCATGTTCTTCGAGCTCATGAATTCCGTGCCACCTTTTTTTGGTATGAAGACCCATCATCAGGGTCTAAATTCCTTTTTGACATAGATAAACCTGAAGTTAGACCTCTTGGTGTAGCTATAGACCTTGGGACCACAACTTTACAGCTTGAGCTTGTAGACCTTTCAACGGGAGAGGTTTTAGCTCAAACCTCCGATTATAACCCTCAGATTAGTTTTGGTGAAGATGTTATAAGTCGAATTGAGTTTTGTAAGAAAAAAGGCGGACTGAGGCTTCTTTCAGAAAGAGTTAAAGAAAAGATATACTTTCTGACCGAAGAGCTTTTGAATCAGGCGAACAGATCATCATCAGAGATCAAGCTCTTCTCCGTTGCAGGAAACACGGTTATGACCCACCTTTTTTTAGAGCTTGAGCCTCGTTATTTAAGGGAACATCCTTATGTGCCTGTAGCTCAATATTATCCTCCCCTTTTAGCCAAAGAGATTGGATTTAGTTCCTTTTCAGCGGTCTTTCAATTTTCACCTTCAGTGGCAAGCTATGTTGGTGGAGACATTACAGCTGGCGTGTTAGCAAGTCTTATCGCTAATGAGGAAGACTTAACCCTCTTTATTGACCTTGGGACAAACGGAGAAATTGTAGTAGGCAACAGGGATTTTTTGATGTGTGCTGCCTGCTCAGCAGGTCCTGCCTTTGAAGGAGGTGGAATAAAGCATGGAATGCGGGCAACATCAGGTGCTATTGAGGGGGTGCACATCGACCCTGATACCTTTGAGCCGATGATCATCACTATAGGTAAACAAAGACCTAAGGGCATTTGTGGTTCAGGTATAATCTCCCTTTTGGCTCAGCTTTTCAAGGTAGGCTTGATCGACCGGTCTGGAAAATTTCGTAGAGACATTGACCATCCTCGTTTAAGGAAAGGGGAGGAGGGCTTTGAGTATGTGCTCGTGTTTAAAGAAGAATCAGCCCTTGAGCATGATATAGTCTTTACCGAGGCGGATATTGATAATCTCATGCGGGCAAAGGGAGCGATGTTTGCTGGATATCAGATACTGCTGGAATCAGCTGGGCTAAGCATTTTTGACCTGAAAAGGGTATTCTTAGCCGGAACCTTTGGTAGCTATATTGACCTTGAGGATGCTGTCACGATCGGTCTTTTACCAGACCTTCCTCGGGATAGGTTTTTCTTCCTTGGTAATACAAGCCTCCAAGGGGCAAAGAAGGCTATGCTATCAAAGGAAAAGCTCCTTGAGCTGAATAGAATTGCCCAGATGATGACCCATGTTGAGCTCTCAGGGCATCCGCAGTATATGGATTACTACATGGCGGCTCTCTTTTTACCCCATACTAACGAAGAACTTTTCCCCTCTGTTAAAAAGTGATGATCCATAAAGAAGGATATCCCTATGTTCTTGTTCCAGCCCTACTTGGTGGGTTATTTTTAGGAGCTGGGAAGAAGCGTTTGGGGCTTGGTTTTATTTCCTTTTCTTTACTAAATGCCTTTTTCTTTCGCAATCCGGATAGGCAGGGTATCTTTAACCCTGATTATCTTCTCTCTCCAGCTGACGGAAAGGTCGTTAAGGTTGGTGTAGAGAAAAGGCCTGAATGGTGGGATGAACCCCTTTATCGAGTGGGAATTTTTATGAGGCTATGGGATGTTCATGTAAACCGCAGTCCAGTCCATGGGCGGGTAATAAACACCGTCTATCTTAAGGGGGAAAACAAACCAGTGTTTTCAGATTCTGCCTTTCAAAGGAACGAAAAGCAGGTCTATTTGATCGAAAGGGAAGATGGAGTGCCTGTTTGGGTTGTGCAAGTGGCAGGACTTGTAGCAAGAAGGATTAAAAGCTTTGTCTTGCCAGGGGATGAGCTCTTAGCTGGAGACATCATAGGCTTGATCAAGTTTAGCTCGAGGGTTGAGGTTTTCTTTCCTGCTGTCAACGCGGAAATCTTGGTTAAAGAGGGGCATAAGGTCTTTGCCGGTGAAACACCGATTGCTCGACTTCCGCAAAGAAGATGAAATATCTTCCAAGCATCTTTACCCTTTTAAACCTATTTTGTGGCTACTATGCCCTCTATTCAGCCTATGAAGGTGAGTTTAAGACTGGGGCTATCGCCATCTTCCTTGCTATTTTTTTTGATATTTTAGATGGAAGGCTTGCCCGTTTGAGCGCACAGGTTACCAAATTTGGCAAGGAGCTTGATTCCTTAGCTGACATGGTGTCCTTTGGAGTATCTCCAGCCTTTCTCATCTACCAATTTTCTCTTTCAGCCTTTGGAAGACAGGGTTTCCTTGTTTCTTTTCTCTATGCAGCTTGTGTAGCTCTTAGGCTTGCAAGGTTTAATGTAAAAACTTCCTCTTTATCTTATTTTGAGGGGCTTCCATCTCCTGCTGGCGGAGCACTTATTGCTTCAACCATCCTTCTTCTTCTATTTCTGGGGATTGAGCCAGAAGAACGTAGCTATCCACTTCTTTTTTTGGTCTGCATAGTATCCTTCCTCATGGTTTCTCCCCTTCGATATCCAAGCCTTAAGGAAGTCCGTCTAAGGGGATTGAGCACCTTTTACTTTCTTGTTTTATTTCTTTTTCTTTTCATCCTAACGGCAAGCAAACCACCGGTAATCCTATTTGTTTTGGTGCTAATCTACATCCTTCTTGGTCCTTTTCTTTTTGTAAAAGATTTTGGTTTAAAAATCTTAAGTAAGCGTAAAAAAGGACTGAAAAAAGATAACCTTTGACAAAAAACTCAAAGTTTGTTATAATTATTTAAAAATTTTCAAGAAATTTCGGGAGGGAAGGATGGAACGGACGGGAAAGCTTGTTAACATAGGTTTTGGTAACTTCGTTGTGGCAGACAGGATTATTGCTATTGTAAACCCCAATTCAGCTCCCATGAAGAGGCTAAAGGAGGAAGCAAAGGAAGGCCATCGGTTGATCGATGCTACGCAGGGGCGTAAGACTCGCTCCATCATCATAACCGATAGCAATCATGTTATCCTTACCGCCATTCAAACTGAGACAATTGCTCAAAGGTTCTTAAGCGACATCACAAAGCTAAAAGAAGAGGATAATGAGTAAAAACCTTTTAACCATCATAGTTTCTGGCCCATCTGGATCAGGGAAAAGCACGCTTCTTTCCTTTTTACCAAGGGAAGAATTTTATTTTTCAGTTTCTCACACTACCAGACCACCAAGGAATAGTGAAAGGCACGGAGAACACTATTATTTCGTTGATGAGAAGACTTTTCTTGAGATGATAGAACGTGGAGAGTTTTTAGAATGGGTAAAAGTGCATTCCTATTATTATGGTACCTCAAAGGGTGAAATTGCTAAGGCTAAATCCTTAGGAAAGCACCTCCTGTTTGATGTTGAGGTTATAGGGGCAGGAAAACTAAAATCTTATTTTGGAGACGAGGTGGTCACTATATTTATCGCCCCACCAGATTTTGAAACCTTAAAAAATAGGCTTATTTCTCGTGGAACCGAGACGGAAGAAAAGATAAAAGAAAGGCTTGAGAGGGCAAGGTTTGAGCTATCTTTTGCTGGTTTTTATGACTATGTAATAATAAACGATGACCTTGAGAAGGCAAAAGACCAATTTTTTTCTATAATTAAAGCCGAGCTCTGCAAACCATCTAAGGTATTTGCCAGATTAAAAGCCTTATTTTAAGTTAAAATGGTAGATTCCTTTGGACAACTTTTGCCAATCCATTCTGTTCTTCCTTTTATAGGGATGTTAGCTTCAATCGCTATCTTCCCACTCCTTTTTCCAAGGTTTTGGCATCGGCATTTTGGAAAGATAACCCTTTTTTGGGCAGGTTTTGGTTTTTTAGTTATTCTTTATTATCTCCAGTTAGACGGTGTTTATTTAGTTCTTCATGTGCTGCTTGAGGAGTATCTACCCTTTATCATCCTTCTTTCGGCGCTTTATGTAGTTTCTTGCGGGATCTATGTTAGTAATTTCTTTTCAGGAACCCCGTTAGCAAACACCCTTTATTTAGCCTTTGGCACACCTTTAGCAAGCCTAATGGGGACAACCGGTGCTTCAATGGTGCTCATCCGTCCTTTTCTTAGGGCAAACGCTTGGAGAGAAAAAAGGGATTTTATGATAGTTTTTTTTATCTTTCTTGTTTCAAACATTGGAGGCTCTTTAACACCCCTTGGCGACCCACCACTATTCTTAGGATATTTAAAAGGTGTCCCCTTTTTCTGGACCTTAAACCTTTTTTTCCCTATGCTTTTCCTGTGCTTACCCCTACTTTTGATATACTATTTGTTGGACAGGCGCTTTTATTTAATGGAAAAAAAACAGAAATTCTCTTTACAGAAAGACCCATTTCGTATTGAAGGGTTATACAATCTTTTTTTTATTTTTATGATAATAGCCGTGCTTATTATTTTCGGGAAAACTAAACTACCAAAGGTTCATTTTTTCGGTATTGACTTAAGCCTTAACTCTTTGGTAAGAGATGTCTTACTTTTAGGTATTCTTGCACTCTCTCATTTTATTACTCCCTATAATATAAAAGCTAAGAATGAGTTTTCTTGGTATCCTATTAAGGAAGTTATAATAATCTTTTTTGGGCTTTTTGTTACTATGATTCCAGCGGTGCAGATCCTTCTTGCTGGTGAAAAAGGAGCAGTTGGTCCTTTAATTCAAGGGATGGATAAGTCATATCATTATTTTTATGGGGCTGGAGTATTTTCTGCTTTGTTAGATAATGCCCCAACCTATTTAACCTTTCTTTCTGCCCTTCTCGGCAAATTCTATCAAGGTCTTCCTGAAGGAACCGCTCTTTCTCTTCTTATAAAGGAGCATCCAAATTATTTGCTTGCCATCTCTTGTGGGGCAGTTTTCTGGGGAGCCATGACTTACATCGGTAATGCTCCAAACTTTATGGTAAAATCAATTGCTGAAGAAAGAGGTATACCTATGCCAAGCTTTCTTGGGTATGTATTTAGATATTCCCTTCCCATTCTATTCCCTTTGTTTGTTTTGTTAAGTTTAATATTCTTTTGAGGTTAATAGATGAGTATAAAACGCATACTATACTGCACAGAGTTTCGTGACCTCTCTTTTCAAGCTTTAAAAGAGCTTTTCGTTCTAAAGAAGGCTGGGCTTGAAGAGATTATACTTCTTCGTATCATCCATCGCGACGAAGTTTCCTATGTTTTCCCCTATGGCTATTTAGGAGAGGAAGCCAATCGATTGAAGGAAGAGGCTGAGCTAAGGTTTGAACTTTGGGGAAAGGAGATAAGGTCCGCAGGACTTGAGTATCGAACCATAGTTAAGGTGGGAGATCCGGTTTACGACATTCCAGCAATTTGCGAAGAGGAAAAGATAGATCTTTTGGTTATTGGCAAAAAGAAAAGAGAAACTCTGCTTGTTAGCTCAAGAACAAAAGAAATTCTAAAACGGATAAAGGTTCCAGCCCTTGTTTTTAAGTATGCCATAAAAGATAAAGAATTAGTTATGCAAAACAAAAATATCTTTCAAAGGCCTTTGATGGCTATAGATTTTTCTCCTCCATCTCTTAGAGCCTTAGAGTTCTTTTTTAAACTAAGGTCTGTGTTTGAAAGGGGTATAGTGCTTCATGTAATCCCATCAACTATGGTTGAAGGTTTAGACAGAATGAGAATGAAAAGTTTGGAAGAAGAGACGACTATTAAGCTTGAGAAATTGTTAAAGGACTTTTCTGAAAGTATGGAAAAAATTGAAAGACATGTGCTTCTTGGTACTCCTCAAGAGTTGATTTTAGACCTTATTTCTGAAAAAGAAGCAAGTATTGTTATCCTTGGGAGGTCAGAAAAGAGCTTTATTGATAGGCTTTTTTTGGGAAGTGTGGCTAATCATGTGTTAGATTGGGCCAAAATTCCTGTTTTAATCGTTCCCTAAAATAATTGCTGACGGAAATTCTTCTCTAATAAGATTGATAAGAATTCTGACCTCCGATGGAGGGATAAGCATTTTAATTTCCGCTTTTTTGCCATCAACAACCACAGGAAGGGCAAGATGATCGTAGCCTTCAAGCAAAAACTTGAGATAAGCAATCTGAGAGGGGTTAATCTCGACCCTTAAAGTACTACTTTTGTGCATAGAGAATAGGAGGGGATGCCCCCTCCCTTGATTTTCTCGTTGAGAATTAGGCTGATTCTTTGATGACTTTTACTTTGGAAGCCTGTTCGCCCTTAGGACCCTGAACAACTTCAAACTCTACGGTTTGACCTTCCTTCAGGGTCTTGAAGCCGGGCATGTCGATGGCAGTGTAGTGGACAAACACATCACCGCCATCCTCCTTGGAGATGAAACCATACCCCTTCTTCTCATCGAACCACTTCACCTTACCTCTAAACATGATACACTAACCTCCTTTAAAATTTCTTGAATGACAGGATAAACCTAAATTAAATTTTTGTAAAGAGGGAGGATAAAAATTCCTTTTGAAGTTTTTAAAATTAAAAATTTTAGAGCTTTTATATTAGGACATTTTCTTTCCTTTTTGGGTTCTTGGGTTCAGAATACAGCTGTTTATTGGCTGGTTTATGTAAATACAGGGTCATCCGCGAAGCTTGGTCTTTTCTCGCTGCTAACAACCATGCCCGGAGTAATTTTTACGTTCTTTGCTGGTACGATCATCGATAGACAGGATCGTTGGAGGCTCTTTCGACTTATTCTGTCACTTTCCATCCTTCCTCCCCTTTCCCTGGCAATTTTCTTCAGCCTTTTTGGGTTTAATCTCTATTTTCTTGCTTTCTTGATCTTGATTGGTCAAATTTTATCTGCCGTTGACATGCCTTTAAGGCAAGTCTGCATTTCAAGCATAGTTCCTCCAAGGTATCTGACCCAGGCTTTATCCTTTCAAGCCCTTTCCTTTCATACTTCAAGGATTTTAGGCTCATCCCTTGGAGGATACACCATGGCTCTTTTTTCTCCTGTTGTTAATTTTTGGTTGAATGCCCTCTCTTACTTACCTTTTATTATTTTTCTAAAGTGGATAAAGCCTGAAAATACAGAATTTTGTATCACCGAGAAAAGGTCATTAAAGAAGGATTTGTTTGAACTTTATAAATTTCTAAAACATGCAAAGCTTGCCTATTTTCTCATCCTGCAGGTTGCGGTCTTTTCTTTTTTGGGTGTATCCTTTCCCATAGTTTTACCAAGATTGGCTATTGAGGCTTTTTCCGGTTCAGCTATTGATTATGGTTTAGTATCGAGCATCCTTGGTTGCGGTGCTATGTTAGGTGCCTTAAGTCTTGGGTTAAGGTCTTCTGAAAGTCAAAGGGTCTGTAAAAAAGTTTGGCTTACCCAACTTCTTTTTTCTCTTTCTCTTATTTTAATAGCCTTAAGTCAAAACAAATGGTTAACCCTTTTGGCAATACTTTTGATGGGCTTTAGCTTTACCAACTTTTTTCCCCTAATAAATTCAAGCTTGCAGAGATTGACTCCAGATGTCCTTAGGGGCAGGGTAATGAGCCTTTTTACCTTTGCCTTCACTGGGACAGTGCCTATAGGTCAGCTCTTTTCAGGATTTTTAGTGGATATCTTGGGGATAAAAGTCCTTTCCTTTGCCTTAAGTTTGAGTATAATGTTTATTAGCTCACTATTTTATTTAAAAATGCAAAGCTTAGAGAAGGATTGTGGATAGGTTAAACTTAAAAGATTTCACCTCTATCTTCTCTTACATCGTCGACTTTTTGCCCATCCTTGTTTTTTTAATTGAGGACGGAGAGATAGTTTATGTGAACCGAGCTTGCGAGGAGCTTCTTGGATATACCCGGTCTGAGTTGATCGGAAAATCGATTATCGAAGACTTAGTTCCAGAAGAAGAAAGGCCCAAAGCCTTTCTTCATTGTCAAAGGGTTCTATCTGGAATTAGAGAAGAGGGGGTCGCTTTTAGCTTAAAATCCAAGGATGGAAGCACTAGAAAGTTCTTCTGGAGATGCTTGCGGCTTTTTGATGAGCCTTCAGATAAAGTTCGTATTGTTTCCATGGCTATAGATGCTCAGGAATTTTGCACCTTAGCTGAAAGGGTTGAAAGCCTTCATAAAACATCCAGCTTTTCTGAATTTCTAAGGGGGCTTGTTCACGATTTTAACAACATTTTAAACAACCTTTCGGTGGGACTTAAAAGGCTAAAAAACGAGCTTGATGATAAAGAAAAGGCCTTGGCTACTATTAAAAACCTTGAGCACACCCTTAATAGCTGGGTAGACTTAAACAGGCTTTTGCTTGATTATTCAAAGGTTTCTAAGGAGGCTTTCAAGTCTCGGATTGACCTAATAAGGTTTTTGCTTGATAATCTTGAGGTCTTTCAAATCCTTCTTGGTGAGGGTATAAGGTTAAATTTAGACCTTGACTATCTTAAGGAAGCGGTAATTCCAGGAGATTCTGTTTTATGGCGTTATATCTTTCTCAATTTGTTGATTAACGCAAAGGATGCCATGGGGGAAGAAGGGGAAATTTTTATTAAGGTTAGTAAAGAATTGGATACGCAAAGGAAGTCGCAAACACTAAGGATAGCCGTTAAAGATACTGGAGCAGGTATTCCACCTGAAGTTTTGCCTCATATCTTTAAGCCCTTCTTCACAACAAAGGAGAAAGGGAGCGGTTTAGGGCTTTATCTTGTTAATCATCATATAACTTCCTTGGGAGGAAAGATTGAAGTAGAATCCTTCCCTAAGGTGGGAACAACGTTCTATATCTACGTCCCCCTTATGAAATCTGTGGACTCAACTTACGGAAAAAAGCCTCTCAAAGCTTCTCTTCAAGGGTTGGTGATATTTCTTTTTGATGACGAAGAAGATAGTAGAGAAGGTTTAAAGGAGCTTTTGAGCGAGCTTGGCGCAAAGGTTTATGACTTTTCTAATTTTAAGGAGTTTGTTGAAAAAATGCCTGATGAGGTACCACAACTTCTACTTGTCGATTACCATCTACCTGATGCCAAGGGGGACGAAGTTTATGAATTTATTGCAAGGCATTATCCCAAGGTAAAGGTTTTTTTCTTGACCGGTGACCCATACGTCTTAGCAGATATACCCTCAGAGATGATTTTACTTAAACCGTTTAAGGTTGATGAACTTGTGGAAAAGCTTTCTTCCTTAGCATGAAGGAATACATAGAGGAATTTTTGTCCTATTTGGTAAAACAAAAGGGGTATTCTCTTGAAACTATCCGGGCTTACAGAGTAGACCTTGAGGAATTTTTTAGTTTTTCTTCAAATTTTACTCCGTCAACTATCCGGGGCTTTATTTTAAACCTTAAGAAAAGGGGATTAAAACCAGCAACCATTCTGCGAAAGGTTAGCACTATAAGAAGCTTTCTTAAGTTTTTAGCAAAGAAAGGACTACCCATTGACCCAAGGGTTTTAGCCATATCCTACGGGGGGGTTAAAAGAAACATCCCCAGCGTTCCAACGGAGGAGGAAATCGCTTGTCTTTTATTCCATAAAAGCGAGGAAGATTTTCTTAGTTTAAGAGATATGGCTTTGATTGAGCTTCTTTATGCGACTGGTGTGCGGGTTTCTGAAGCTTGTAGTCTTAAGCTATCCCAGATTAACCTTGAGCTGAGGATGATAAGGGTTGTTGGCAAAGGAGGGAAGGAAAGACTTGTCCCCTTTGGTGTAAAGGCTTATACTGCCTTAAAAAAGTACCTGCAAGCAAGGGAGGATTTACTAAATAGACTTGGTGAACGTACAGATTTTGTCTTTTTAAACAGCAGGGGCAAACCTTTATCCGCAAGGGGTGTTCGGTATTTGCTTAAAAAGGCCTCACAAGCATTGAATAGAAGGGTTCACCCCCATCTTCTAAGGCATGCCTTTGCCACCCATCTTCTAAACGCTGGTTGCGACTTGAGGAGCATTCAAGAAATGCTTGGTCATTCAAGCCTTTCCACAACCGAGCGATACATAAGCGTAAGCTACGAGCACCTGCTTAAAGTCTATCTAAAAGCCCATCCCCGAGCTAAAGAGGGTTCCTAAGTTTATTGCTAAGTCAAAACCTCTGGAATAAAATTAGGCAAAATCTTTAAAAAAGATTCTTAGTCTGGAGGGGCAGATGAGCGAAGAAAGTCAGCTAATCAAGGTCCGTTTAGAAAAGTTAGTCAAACTAAGGGAACTTGGGATAAATCCCTACCCAAACGATTTTAAGCCTAAGGACCGGGCAAAGTATTTAAAAGAGAGGTTTCAGGAGGTAAGTGCTGAAGAGCTTGAAAGGATGTGCATAGAGGTTTCAGTTGCCGGGAGATTGATGACAAGAAGGGAAATGGGAAAGCTCATCTTTGCCCATCTCCAAGACTCGACGGATAAGATTCAAATAATGATTGCTAAAAACGAGGTTGCCGTTGAGACCTTTGACTTTTTTAGAAAGCTTGTAGACCTTGGGGATATCATTGGAGTAACTGGAAGGCTTATCAAAACCAAAACCGGAGAGCTTACAGTTTTAGCAAAGGACCTTCGCCTTCTTAGCAAGTCCATCCGTCCCCTTCCAGAGAAGTATCATGGTTTAAAGGATGTAGAATTGAGGTACAGAAGGCGTTATCTTGACCTTATGATGAACCCCGAGGTTCGGGAGCTTTTTCGAAAACGAACAAGGATCATCCAGTTTATACGTGAATACTTCATTTCTGAAGGCTTTTTAGAGGTTGAAACCCCCATGATGCATCCCATAGCTGGGGGTGCGGCTGCAAAACCTTTCATCACCTATCACAACGCTTTAGACATGAACCTTTATCTTCGCATAGCCCCAGAGCTTTATTTAAAAAGGCTCATCGTCGGAGGGTTTGAGCGGGTCTTTGAGCTTAATCGTAACTTCCGCAATGAGGGGGTTTCAAGCAGGCACAATCCTGAGTTTACCATGTTGGAATTTTACGAAGCCTACGCCACCTTTGAAGATTTGATAAAAAGAACGGAGGAGCTTTTCTATCAGCTTGCCCTCGAGATTAACGGGTCTCCTAAGATTACCTATCAAGGACAGGAAATAGACTTTACCCCACCTTATAGGAGGATAAACTTTCTTGATTCACTCGTGGAGATAGGTGGCGTGCCTCCTGAGATTTTAAGGGATAGAGGAAAGCTCCTCTCTTTTGCCAAAGAAAGGGGGATAGAGCTAAACGAGAAGGACCCAAGGATAGGCAAGTGGTGGACCAAGCTTTTTGAAGAGCTTGTTGAGCCAAAGCTTATCCAACCTACCTTTGTAGTAGGCTTTCCTGTTGAAGTATCTCCTTTAGCTCGGAGAAACGACCAAAATCCAGAGTTTGCGGATAGGTTCGAGTTCTATGTTGCTTCCCAAGAGATCGCAAACGCCTTCTCTGAGCTTAACGACCCATTAGACCAAAGGGCACGCTTTGAGGAGCAGCTGCGCCTTCGGGAGGTTGACGAAGAAATCCCCCCGGAGATAGATGAGGATTTTCTCCTTGCCTTAGAACATGGTATGCCACCTTGCGCTGGAGAAGGAATAGGAATTGATAGGGTGGTGATGATCTTTACCAATTCTTCTTCCATAAGGGAGGTCCTCTTATTCCCCCATATGAGGCGTAAAGAAGAGCTTTGAAATGTCAAAAAGATTGTTCCCTTGGACGCTTTGGCTTGCTTTGCGGTTTGTCCTTTCTCCTAAAAGGGAGAGATGGACAGGTTTTATATCTTTTATCGCCCTCCTTGGTGTCACTATAAGCGTTACTGCCTTAACCACGGTAAACGCAGTAATGACGGGCTTTAAAAGGGTAGTCTATGAAAAGGTTTTAAGCTTGAACCCCCATCTCATGATCACTTATCTCCCTGAAGACAAGGATGAGGTGTTAAAAGTAATAAAGAGCGAGATTCCGGAGAAGGAAATAGTTAGCTTGCAAGAGGTTTCAATAATTCAAGGTCTTTTGCTTAAACAAGGAAAATCCCTTGGAGTAATCGTTAAAGGAGTTGACCTTAATCAGACATCAAAAGAAGTTGCCTTTAGACGATTTGAATACCAAGGAAAAACACCTCCAGATGTTTTACCTATCATCGTGGGTACTCGGTTAAAACAGAGGTTAAGCTTAAGCCTTGGTGAAGAGTTGAGCCTTCTAACTTCAGAGGGTATTCATACCCCCTTTGGTTTTTTTCCAAAGGTCTATTCCGTTTGGGTTGCCGGTTTTTTTGAAAGTGGAGTCTATGACTACGACCTGAGCTTGGTGTTTACACCCTATTCTCAGCTTAAAGAAAAGGTTGATACCATAGAAAGGGTGATAGAGGTGAAACTTCAGGACCCTTTTTTGTCTTCGAAGTTAAAGGACCGATTAGTAAGAAATCTTGGGCTAAAGGCTAAGGTTGTGGATTGGCAAGAGCTAAACAGGAACTTATTTTCTGCGTTAAAGCTTGAAAAATTTGGGCTCTTTGTGGTCCTGTCTTTAATGGTTGGCGTTTCTCTGTTTACGGTTATCTCAGCTATGGTCATGCTTGTTTCCGAAAAGAGGCTTGACCTTGGGATCCTTAGAGCTCTTGGAGCAAAGAAAAAAGAAGTAGAAAGGTTGTTTTTCTTCTGTGGGTTTATCCTATCCTTTTTCGGTGTGATTTTTGGTTTAGCCTTAGGTAGCATCCTTTGTCTAATCCTCTCTAAATATCCAGTAATCAAACTACCCGAGGAAGTCTACCCAGTTGAGTATCTACCCATCAGCCTTGAGGTTGCGGACCTAATTCTTATCTCAGTCGTGACTTTAATTTTGGGGGTTTTATCAGCGCTTTATCCGGCAAGAAAGGCAAGTAGTCTTAATCCTGCAGAAATCCTGAGGAAAGAAGGATGATCCTTCTTAGTTTAAGGGATGTACAAAAGAGCTATAAAGTTGGTGAAGAGGTGGTTTGCGTACTTCGTCAGGTAAACCTTGAGGTTCATAAAGGTGAAAAACTTGCTGTGCTTGGTCCTTCAGGGTCTGGAAAAACAACCCTTTTAAATTTAATATCTGCTCTTGATAGACCTGATTCTGGCAAGGTTCTTTATCTTGGCAGGGATGTGCATGCCTTAACCGAGGATGAGCAGGCAGAGTACCGATTGCACGAAGTGGGCTTCATCTTTCAGTTTTACCATCTTCTACCCGAACTAACCGTTTTAGAAAATGTTCTTTTACCGGCAATTATAGCTGGAGTGGGTTTAGATCCTGCAAAAGAAAGAGCTTTGGAGCTTTTGGGGCATCTCTCTCTTGCGGGGAAAGCTCACTACAAAGTTTATCCCCTTTCAGGAGGCGAGAGGCAAAAGGTAGCCATTGCTCGAGCCCTTCTCCTTAAACCAAAGCTTGTCCTTGCCGATGAACCTACGGGAAACTTGGACCCCCAAAGCGCAGAAACTGTAATAAACCTTCTTATTTCCCTTTGTGAGAAAGAAGGCTCAACCCTGATTTTGGTGACCCATAACTACGAATTGGCAAAAAGATGTGAAAAAAGGTATTTACTAAGAGATGGACATCTTGTAGAATGTTAAAAATGGCAAAAGTAAATTTTGCTTATCGGTTTTTTATCTTTATAGTTTTAATTCTTTCCCATCTATCAATAGCAGGCTCAGTCTTTTCAGCCCAAAAGGTGTTAGTCTATCAAGCAAAGTCTTTGGGAGATGTTGGAAGCGAGGAGTTATTGCAAAGGTATTTATCGGAGCTGAAAGAGAAACTAAGTGATCAGTATGTACTGGAGCTTAAGAGGCTTACAACAAGAGAGGTTGAGCTTCTTTTGAAAAGCGGAGAAGTATTCCTTGCGGGAAAACTTACCTTTACTTTGATAAGGGATTCTATAAGCGCGGATTGGGTCTTTTATCGGGTTGGGAAATTTGAACCTTTTATGGTCTATGCCATAGCAACTAAGGACAATCTCGATTCTTTAGTGGAAGAAACTATTAAAAACTTGAAGGTCCTTTTGGAAGAAAAGACCTTAGTTGAAAGGATTGAATTTGAAGGAGCAAAAAGGGTAGGGGAAGATTTACTCCGCCCTAAGCTAAAGCTAAAAGAAGGAGAGATCTTAGACCTTGCTACCCTAAACGAAGACTTAAAAAACCTTTATCGAACCGGCTACTTTGAAAGCATTGAAGTTGAAGTCAAGGAAGGGGACCGAGGGGTAACCATTGTCTATAAGTTAAAAGAAAGGGAGGCGCTTAAGGAAATTCAGTATAAAGGATTAAAGAGCGCAAAAGCTGAAGACTTAACAAAGATATCGGGGCTGAAGATAGGGGAAATCTTGACCCCAGAAAACATAGATAGAGCATTAGAAAACATTAAGGCGTATTACGAACAACTTGGTTTTCTTGGAACGGAAATAAAGGTCAAAACCGAAAAGGTGACGCCAACCCAAGTAAGGCTTGTTTTTGACATCAAAGAGGGAAAGAAAAAATACATTTCCAAGATCGAGTTCCTTGGAGCAAAGGCTATTCCTGAGAAGGAGCTAAAGGATAAACTATCTGTTTCTGAAAGGTCTGTATTTTCTCCGGTAAAGAAATATGTGGGATACATCGCTTCCTTTTTAACGCAGGAGCCAAAGGCTGAGCCTGGGGTTTACAACCTTGCCTATTTATACCGAGACTTGGCTAAGATTGAAAACCTTTATAAAGATAGAGGCTACCTTGATGTCAAGGTTGGTGAACCAATCGTTGAAGAAAAGGATGATGAGGTCTACATAAAAATACCCATTGAAGAAGGTCCTCAATACAGAATAACAGATATAAATGTAATTCAAGATCTGTTTCCTGCTGAAGAAATTCTAAAAAGGCTAAAGACTAAACCTGGTAAAGTGGTTAGTCTTACCGAGTTAAAGCTTGATGAATCCATCGTAACTCATCTCTTTTCAGATTATGGATATGCCTATGCAAAGGTAACGACAGACATTGATAAAGTTGGTTTAAATCAAGTAAAGGTCACTTTTAAGGTTGATAAAGGTCCGGTTGTTTTTATAAACCGTATTGAGATTGAGGGTAATACTAAGACAAGGGATAAGGTGATAAGAAGGGAGATCCTTTTGTCTGAGGGGTGGCCTTACAGTGCAAAAAGGCTTGAGAAAAGCGAAGAGAGGTTGCATAGGCTTGGCTTTTTTGAAGAGGTAAAGGTAGAAAAGGAAAAAGGTACAAAGGAAGAGGAGTTGAACCTTCGGGTTAAAGTCAAAGAAGCTTTAACAGGGACTTTCAGCATAGGAGCCGCCTACAGCTCTTCAGAAAAGCTGGTGTTTGTAACTGAGATTAGCCAAAGAAACTGGCTTGGAAAAGGGCAAAGAGTAAGTATCTCAGCAAAGATTGGTACAAAATCAAGTAAATATTCCATTAATTTCTTTGACCCCTACTTTAGGGACTCTCGCTACTTTTTGGGGTGGTCTCTTTATAACTATGAAATTGAATATGAAGACTTTACGAAAGATGCTAAGGGAGCAGGCATCAGAGTTGGTTATTTCTTTACCCCAGAATTTTCAACCTACCTTGGTTATAGGTATGATGACTCTAAGTTAAAGGATGTTATGGATAATTCATCTGTAGTAATCCAAGAATCTATGAAGATCCAGGTAACCAGTGCTGTAGAAGCTGGAATAAACTACGATTCAAGGAATAGGTTTTTCCTGCCAACGAAGGGATGGGTTCATGCCCTTTCCGTGTCATATGCAGGTAGTTATCTCGGTGGTGATAGCGAATTTCTTAAGTTTACTGGCGAGCATCAGGTGTATTTTACTCCTTGGAAAAATTTAACTACCCATTTAAAGTTTGGCTATGGCTACCTTACTGAAGGTTCAGGTAAAAAGATCCCAGTCTTTGAGAGATTTTATTTAGGTGGTATCGATTCCGTAAGAGGATACAAATACGGAGACATTTCTCCAAGAGATTCCGTTACCGGTGAAAGGATAGGCGGAACAAAAATGTTTTACTTACAAGGCGAAGGTATTTTCCCCTTAATAAGAAGCATTAACCTTCACGGAGTTCTTTTTTATGATATGGGTTCAGTATGGAGTAAAGCCTATCCTTTCAAGTCCTCCGAAATTAGAAAAAGCATAGGCGTGGGAGTAAGATGGCTTTCACCCCTTGGTCCATTACGCATAGAATGGGGCTACAACCTCGATAAAAAGCCAAAAGAGGATAGCAGCAATCTAAACTTTCAAATCGGCGGTGGCTTTTAAGTTGAGATAATCAAATTTTTATGCTATAATATTCGTCAACCTATTCTTGGAATGTTTGGGCAAAGGAGGGTTGAGGATGGCTCGTAGGTGCGAAATCTGCGGTAAAGGTCCAAGCTGTGGCAATCAGGTTAGCCACTCCGGAAAAAGGGCAAGCAGATGGTGGTATCCTAACATTCAAAGGGTTAAGGTTAAGCTATCTGATGGAACAGTTAAAAGGATGAAGGTTTGCACAAGGTGTATTAAGGCTGGAAAAATTCAGAAGGCTGTTAGTTAGAAAATCTTCCTTTCCACCTTTAGCACACCTTCAACCTTAAGGATATTAGCTATTACCCTATCTAAGTGACCTTTATCTGTAACTTCAATGTTAAGGTCGAAATAAGCCTTTTTATCCGGTGTAGTTTTGACCTCAGCTTTAAGAATGTTGCTTTCTGCGGAAGATATGGCTGAAGAAACTTCAGCTAATAGACCCTTCCTGTCAAAGGATACTACATGAAGCCTTACCGGATAAACTTTACCATCTGGTTTATCCCATTTTACTTCGATCATTCTTTCAGGTTCTAAATCTTTAAGATTAGGGCAATCTATCCGGTGGACAGAGACCCCTTTTCCTCTGGTGATATAACCTACAACTTCATCTCCGGGTATGGGATGACAACACTTAGCAAGATGAAATAAAAGGTCACTTTCACCAAAAGCAGAGAGTGAAGTTGGATACTTTTCGATTATCTTTTCTTCTGGGTAAGAAATAATTTCCTCTTTGGGTTCCGGTTCAGGCTTGAACAGAGTAGAAACTTCTTGATAGCTCTTTAAGAATTGTTTTAGTTGTATTTTCCCGCTTGCTATTTGGATGAAGAGCTCGTCGAGGTTCCCGAGATTTAAATTTTTAAGGAGCTGAGCAAGGGATGGATCCTTTAGAAATTCTTGAAAGTTAAAGGAGTGTTTTTTTAATTCTTTGGCTACTAACTCTTTTCCAAGCTCCTTTAGCCTTTCCTTCTCTTCCTGTTTGAACCATTGTTTAATCCTTGCCCTTGCTCGGCTTGTTTTAACAAACTTTAACCAATCTCTACTTGGTTTTTGATGTGGTGAAGTTTCAATTTTAACTACGTCGCCTGTTTGAAGCTGATAGTCAAGGGGCACAAGCTTATCGTTTACAAAGGCTCTTACGCATCGATGCCCAACCTCAGTGTGAATTGCGTAAGCAAAATCAACAGGAGTTGCCCCTGCAGGTAGAACAATTACATCTCCTTTAGGAGTGAAAACATATATTTCCTCAGGAAATAGGTCAAGCTTTAGGGATTCCAAAAACTCCCGAGGATGTCTTAACTCCTTTTGAAGTTCAATAAGTTTATTCAACCATTCGAGCTGTTTATATTTAGAATAGTCGATCCCTCTTCCTTCTTTGTATAAGAAGTGGGCAGCAATTCCTTCGTTAGCCACCCTGTCCATTTCTTCGGTGCGAATCTGAATTTCGATCTTCTTTCCTTTTGGTCCAAGCACCGTGGTATGCAAACTCTGGTAGCCGTTTGGTTTAGGGAGACTAATGTAGTCTTTAAACCTTCCGGGAATGGGTTTCCAGAAGGCATGAATTATCCCAAGGGTTTTGTAACAATCTTCAACCGTTTCCACTATGACCCTAAAACCTATAATATCGTATATTTGGTCAAGGTCTCCGATTGTTAGATTATACTTCTGAAGCTTGCGATAGATGCTATACAGGTGTTTCACTCTACCGAGAATCCTTGCTTTTATACCGTTTTTTTCTAAAACCTGTTGAAGGGTAGATTTAACTTCATTAACAAAATCTTCAGCCTGAGCAACCCTTTTTTCCACTTCAGCTTTCAATCTTTCGTATTCTTCAGGATAAAGGTGTTTAAAAGAAAGGTCTTCAAGTTCTACCTTTATCCAATCGATACCTAACCTTGCCGCTAAAGGGGCATAAATTTCTAAGGTCTCTCGAGCTATAGCTTGTCTCTTATGTGAGGGCATAGAATCTAAGGTTCGCATGTTATGTAATCTATCCGCAAGCTTAACCAAAATAACCCGAAGGTCCTTAGACATGGCAAGGATGATCTTTCTTAGGTTCTCAGCCTGTTTGGAGATCTTGTCTGGGCTTCCTGGGATCTGTTTAAGTTTGGTTACGCCTTCTACGATGAAGGCAACGCTTTCTCCGAATTCCTTCTTAATAACCTCAATGGGAACCTTGCAATCTTCAACCACATCATGTAGAAAGCCGGCAGCGATGGTTGGCAAGTCTGCCTTCATCTGAGCTAAGATATAGGCTACGTTCATGGGATGAGAAAGATAAGGTTCCCCCGACCTTCTAACTTGTCCATCATGCCATTTGGCTGCAAATTCAAAAGCCTTCTCTACAAGCTTAGTGTTTACTCCCGGAAGATAACTCTGAATTTGGTCAAGGATCTTTCCAAGGGTTACTGAAGTGCTATCCATATTTCTTTAAAGGACTCCTTTCTTATTTTTGCTTATATTAAATTTAATTCTGACTTATTCAGTTTACAACGAATGCTTAGTTCTGACAGACCTTTGATTTTGGGTTGTTCTTACAGAAGGCTTGAAGGCTCTCAATGAGCTTCCCTTTTATCTCAAGCTCTTTGTGTTTCCAAGTCTTCCATTCTTGGCATTTCGGAGAATGTTTATTGTACTGTGAACAGTAAAGAGTAATGCTTGAGCCCCCTTTTGTTCGACAAAGAGTTTTTACGTAGTTTTTCCTGCAGAAATCTTCAATTTCTGTGAGGATCTCTCCTTTAATCTCCAGACGTTTTTTTAGAGTGAATTGGTATTCTTGGCAGAGATTTTCATTGCCTTTTATTTCTTCGCAGAAGATTTCAACCTTCTGTTGAAGGCTAAGCCTTCTTTGCGAAGACGCTAAGGAAAAGGAAAGTTGGATTAAAATAGCGGTCAAACAAAAAATTTTTATGAACAATAGTGCTATTCTCATGCAGTTAATAATTCAAAAAGTGTGCCCATTTTAAGATAGAAGGCTTTTTATTTTGTTATACAAGGCCTTTTCTGAGAGTCCATAAACTTCTCGAAGCGTTTTTAGGTCTCCGTGCTCGACAAATTTGTCGGGAAGGGCAATCCTCTTGAACCTTACTGAAAGCCCATTTTCTAAAAGAAGTTCAGACACAGCCGACCCAAGCCCACCGTATAGGCTATTTTCTTCTATGGTTATGACTAAAGGTACTGTCTTTGCTTGCTCTAAAATTAACTCCTCATCAAGGGGCTTTAAAAATCGGGCATTTATAACACCTACTTTAAAGCCCTCTTTTTCGAGCGCATTGCTTACTCTAAAAGCGCTCCATACATGATTACCGATGGCTATAATTAGCGCGTCTTTTCCTTCCTTGAGAAGTTCTCCCTTACCCAGGGGAATTTCTTGAAATTGCCAATCAAGGCTTACTCCCTCACCTGTGCCGCGGGGGTATCTTATAGCCACTGGCAAATCATATTTTGTTGAGCTGTAGAGCATGTGTTGAAGCTCGTTTTCGTCTTTTGGAGCCATGATTATAAGATTGGGCACAGGTCTCAAATAGCTTAAATCAAAGGCTCCGTGATGGGTTGGCCCGTCTTCACCCACAAGACCTGCCCTGTCAATAGCAAAGATAACCTTAGCCCTGTTTAAGGCAACATCATGAATTATCTGGTCGTAAGCCCTCTGAAGAAAGGTAGAGTAGATGGCACAGACAGGCAAAAATCCCTCTAAGGCTAAGCCTACCGCAAAGGTAACGGCATGCTGTTCACAAATCCCCACATCAAAAAACCTTTCGGGGAACCTTTCGGCAAACTCCTTAAGCCCCGTTCCTGTTTTCATAGCTGCCGTTATGGCTACAATCCTTGGGTCTGCTTCTGCTAACCTAACCAAGGTTTTACCAAAGATTTCTGTATATGTTGGTGGAAGGTTGCTAATTCTATGGATCTTTCCTGTTTTTTTATCAAAAGGGGGTACACCGTGAAAGGTCTCTGGGTCTGCCTCAGCTGGAGGATATCCCTTTCCTTTTTTAGTGATAATATGAAGTAAGGTAGGTCCTTTAGTGGATTTTAGATTTTTGAGAATGGTTGTTAAATCTTCAAGGTTATGCCCATCAATCGGTCCTACGTACTCGAAGTTTAAAGCTGTGAAAAGGGCACCCGGTGTGATGGCCATCTTAAAAAGGTCTTCTCCTTTTTTAAGGATTTGAAGAAGATTTTCACCTCCTGGTAGATGGTGAAAAAGTTTTTCCATTTCCTTTCGCACAAACCTTGCAAGATTCCCAGTCATCCTTTTTGAGATAAAGGTGGAAAGAGCCCCAACGTTTGGGGAAATGGACATTTCGTTATCGTTTAGGATGATTAGAAGGTCTTCTTTCATGTAGCCTGCATTGTTTAGCCCTTCAAAGGCTAAACCAGCGGTGATCGACCCATCACCAATGACAACTATTACTTTCCCTTTTTCTTCCTTCTTTAATCTTTTGGCTACAGCCATCCCCAGACCAGCTGAAATGGAGGTGCTGCTATGTCCAGTATCCAGAACATCATGAGGGCTCTCTTCCCTTTTTGGGAAACCAGCTATCCCGCCAAAGGTTCTTAAAGTATGAAACTTTTCTCTTCTTCCTGTGATTAACTTATGGGCATAGCATTGATGCCCCACATCCCAGATGATCTTGTCTTGGGGCGAATCAAACACATAATGAAGAGCAAGGGTTAACTCTACTACTCCAAGGTTTGGGGCAAGATGTCCACCGTTCTTGGCTACAGTATCAATGATTACTTCCCTAATTTCTTCAGCAAGGACTTTAAGTTGAGATATCTTTAAATTTTTCAAATCCTTTGGGCTGTTTATCTTCGGTAAATACTTCAAGGTCTTTCCTCCAATTAAAAATTCAATTTACTCGTTGGTAGATGTACTCTGAAAGTAGTAGAAGGTTCTCCGCCCGTTCCCCATAAGGTTTAAGAAGGCTTCTTGCCCTTTCTACTTCTTTTCTTGCTAATTCTTGCGATGCTTCAATCCCATACAAAGCAGGATAAGTAAGCTTTTTCTTTTTAAGGTCTGATTTTACGGGTTTTCCAAGTTTTTTCTCATCCCCTAAAAGGTCAAGAAGGTCGTCAACGATCTGGAAGGCAAGCCCAAGAGCCCTCCCCACCCTTTCCAAGGTCTTTAAATCTTTACTCTTTGCGTTAGCAAGGATAGCTCCGCTGACAAGGGAGGCAGTAAAAAGCCTTCCTGTCTTCCTTTCGTGTATCCACTTCAAAACCCTTTTGTCTCCCTCTTTACCCTCCATAAGGAGGTCCCCCATCTGGCCGCCAACCATACCGTTAAAAGACACGGCATCAGCAATTAGGTTTATTGCCTGAAGCAGTTTTTCAGGATTAACAGCTTTGACAATATCTTTATGAGAAAAAAAGTAAAAAGCTAAGGCTTGGAGTCCGTCTCCTGCTAAGATAGCTGTTGCCTCGTCATAGGCTTTGTGACAAGAAGGTTTACCTCTACGGAAGTCATCATCATCCATCGCTGGAAGGTCATCATGGATTAGCGAATAGGTATGAAGAGATTCAATACCACAGGCAAAAAGAAGGATCCTTTCAGAATCCTCCCGAAAAAGCTCGTATCCAAGTAGACAAAGTATGGGTCTTATCCTTTTCCCACCAGAAAAGAGACTATACTTAGCGGCTGAGATAACTCGTTCTGAAAGGCCATCAGGCTTTGGAAAATACTTCTCAAGGGTTTCCTCAACAAGCCTCCTTTTTTCCTCAAGATAGGAAAAAAGTTTATCAAAGTCCTTCGCCTTCATTCTTAAACAATTCCCTTGCCGTGTCTAAATTAGAAAGTTCAAACTTTTCGCCCTTTTTAAGGATTACTTCAACCTTCAAGCGAGCTTGTTTAAGCTTTTCTTCGCAAAGATTTATAAGTTTTTGCCCTTGTTCAAAAAGTTTTATAGCATCATCCAAAGGTAGATCCTTCCTTTCAAGCTCTTTGATAATCCTTTCAACCTCTTTCATAGCCTTCTCAAGGTCTAATCCCTTATCTTCATTCATTTGAGCCCCCTGAATTTGTTTGCACTTTAAGGACTTGCACTATGATTTTTCCATCAGCAAAGAGGACTTCTAACCTATCTTCTGGCGAAACCTCCTTTGCATTTCGAACAACCTTTCCCTCAGGATAACTTTTAACCAAAGCATAACCTCTTTCTAAAGGTTTTAAAGGGGATAGTGAAAGAAGTAACTGACGAAGATTACTTACCCGCTCCTCAAGAAACTCAAGTTTGGTTTCCGGACTATTTAACCAAAGCCTTCCTTTTAACTCCTCTACTTTTTTCTCTAAACTATTTAACCTTTCCCTAAGGGTTAGGCGTAAGTTATACTTTAAAGTTTGAAGATTGGTTTCTAATTTTTGTAGATAATAGCCAGGGCTCCTTTTTAATAGTTCAAGCTTTTTCTTTGCTAATTCCCTTTCATAGGCTGTAAGATGGACATCCACAGATTTTTTTAGCTTTTGTTTTAATAAGTTCAGATGTTGAAGGATCCTATCTTTTTCAGGGAATAACTCTTTAGCAGCTGAGGTGGGGGTTGAACATCTTTTATCCGCAATGAGGTCGCATAGGGTAACATCTATTTCATGACCTACTGCTGAGATAATAGGAATATAAGATTTGGAAAGTCCTAAGATTAGCTCTTCAGAGTAGAAGGGAGCAAGGTCTTCAAAGGATCCGCCACCTCGTGTAATGACGATCACTTCAACCTCAGGAAAATGCTCGTTTATATCTTTTACAGCCTGCAATATCTCTTTTTCTGCCCCATCTCCCTGTATTTTTACCGGATAAACAAGAACTCTTGCTCCGTAGCTTTCCCTTGCTACCTTTAAGAAATCCTCTATTGCTGCCCCAAACAAAGAAGTAATCAGCCCAACCACCCTTGGAAAGGTGGGAATGGGCTTTTTTTCTCTGGCAAAAAGGTCTCTATACTTTTTTAACAAAGCTTCCTTTTTTGCGATAAGCCTCCCAATTCCAAGGAGCTCGACCTTTTTTACGATGAAGTGGACTTCACCTGATCGGGGATAAAAGTTTACTTTACCATAGGCTAAAACCTTCTGACCGTTTTTGAGCTCAAAATCACCAAGAGCAGAACGTTTATCCGTTTTAAAGATTAGAGCTTTGATAGTTGCCTCTTCCTCTACTAAAGAAAAGTAAAGATTACCGTTTTGACTATGACTGAGGTTTGCTACTTCACCCTCGATCCAAACATAGGGTAGTCCAGAATCTAATATCTGCTTAATTTTTTGCGTAAATTCTTTGACCGTAAACCGTAAATGTTGAATATCAAAGAATAGAATTTCCCTTTCTTCTCTTGACCCAAGAAGCTCCATACCTTAAAGTATATTATACAACATGAATATAATTTCTACACCTAATTGTTTGAAGTAAAAGAAAGAGGATTGTGAAAGACCTTTCCCCAAGTGCTTGATATAAAAAGTTTAATGGCTATGGAGTATTTTATGGAAGCTAAGAAAAGAATTATCTTTCCTCTTGATTTTCAAGACCTTGAGATTGCCCTTTCTTGGGTAGACCTATTGAAGGACCATGTGGGAATGTTTAAGATAGGGCTTGAGTTGTTTGTAAAGTATGGACCAAAGGCTGTCGAAGAGGTAAGAAAAAAAACAGACCTTCCCATATTTCTCGACCTTAAGCTTTGTGATATACCTAATACAGTTTCGCAGGCAGTAAGGTCAGCAAAAAGTCTTGGTGTGGATTTTATCACCCTTCATACCCTTTCAGGAAGACGGGCTTTAGAGTCTGCAGTTGAAGTAGCCCAAGAAAAGCCCAAGGTCCTTGCCGTCACCATCCTTACTTCTTTAGACAAGGCTGACCTTCTTGAGCTTGCTTTTAATGGGGAATACATTCGAGAGACAGATGAGCTAATCCTGAGATACGCTCTTCTTGCCTCTCAATGCGGGTGCTCTGGTGTAGTAGTCTCAGGAAAAGAGGTTAAAAAAATAAAAGAAAATTTACCGACGCTTCTAACTGTAGTCCCCGGCATAAGACTTGAGTCCCAAGAGACTCAAGATCAACTCCGTACCGCAACCCCAGCTGAAGCCATTCTCAACGGTGCAGACTATTTGGTTATCGGAAGGCCTATACGGTTAAGTGAAGAGCCTGTAAAGACTTGTCTTAGTATTATTCAAGAAATTGAAAGGGCTTTAGGGCTTTTAAGATGATCCAAAAAAGCGTAGTCGACCTTCCTTTACATGGGGGGAAATGTCCACCCTGGCTATTTGAAAGAATGGTTAAACTCTCACGAGCTATATTCATTGTCATCCTTGAAGAATTTGGGAAAAAAGAGCTTTTAAAACGTTTGGCTGACCCCTTTTGGTTTCAAGCCTTAGGTTGTTTGCTCGGCTTTGATTGGCATTCATCAGGGCTTACTACAACGGTTGGCGGAGCCATCAAAACAGCCTTAGCCCCTCTTTTCAAAGAGGTTGGTTTATTTATCTGCGGGGGCAAAGGAAAGAGGGCTCTACAAACTCCTTTAGAAATTGAAACCTATGCTGAAAAGTGCGGACTGCCCAATGCTTCACAAAATTTGATTACCATCAGCAGGCTGGTAGCTAAGGTTGATAACAACGCTCTTCAGGATGGGTTTAAGCTTTACTTTCATCTCTTTATCTTTACCGATGATGGTTCATGGGCTGTCATACAACAGGGTATGGACGAAAAAAGTCTCTATGCCCGAAGATACCATTGGTATTCCGAAAGGATTCTAAGCTTTACGATTGAGCCCCATTCAGGAATCTTTTCTAATATAAAAAAAGAAGAGGTTTTAAATC
>OGCH01000260.1_pt1 | contig 31095 bp, 32 predicted proteins | sample 1570111 | NCBI WGS metagenome assembly OGCH01 (sample SAMN03436243, study PRJEB24508) | hot springs metagenome | biome: Desert Springs; feature: Hot Springs; material: Water | place: USA: Great Boiling Spring, Nevada | collected 2008-12-01 | depth 0 m m | reverse complement strand
CCTGGGGCTGGAACGCACCGTGGCCTGGGTCTGTGGCCTCGCCCACGTGCGGGAGGCCATCCCCTTCCCCAGGATGTACACCAGGATGCGCCCCTAGACCCCGGCGAGCTCCAGGAAGTGGCGGTGGAGGCGGGGGTCTTCCGTGAGCTCAGGGTGGAAGCTGCTGGCGAGGAGCTTTCCCTGGCGTACCAGGACGGGAAGGCCCCCTAGCTCCGCCAGGACCTCCACCCCCTCCCCCAGCCTGCGGAAGACGGGGGCGCGGATGAAGACCCCGGGGAAAGGACCAAGGCCCCGGACCTCCACCACCTCCTCAAAGCTCTCCACCTGCCTGCCGAAGGCGTTCCGCTCCACGGCCACGTCCAGGACCCCGAGCCGGGGTTGCTCCGGGTAGCCCAGGATCTCCTTGGCCATCCAGATGGCCCCGGCGCAGGTGCCGAAGAGGGCCAGGCTCCCCTCCTCCACCCGCTCCCGCACCGCCCCCTCGAGGCCGTACTCCCGGGCCAGCTTGCCGATGGTGGTGGACTCGCCTCCCGGGACGATGAGGGCCTTTAGGCCCTCCAGGTGCTCCGGCTTGCGCACCTCCTTGGCCTCCACCCCAAGCCGCCTAAGGGCCTCCTTGTGCTCCCGGAAATCCCCCTGTAGCGCCAAGACGCCGACCACGAGCCTCATCCTCCCCCTGGGCCCCCTTCCTGTCAAGGAGAGGCTCTAAGGCCCTCTCCTTCCCCTTGGCCTCCAACATGAGGTCCGCGGGGGCGGGAAGGGCCATAAGAAGCCTCTCCCAGTCTTCCCGGGCCACGTAAAAGGCGTGGGCCCCGGGGCGCTTGGCGGGGTCCTGGCTGGAGAGGTGCGCCTTGGGCCTTCCCCCCCAGGTGGGAAAGGCCAGGGCCAAGGCCTCCTCCAGGGAAAGACGGCCTGGGTTCAGGGCGTGGTGCAAAGCGTCCACCACCACCCTCACCCCCAGGGCCTCCGCCGCCTCCAGGACCTCCTCCACGGACCAAAGCCTTTCGTCGTTTTCCAGGGCCAGGTAGCGGAGGACCTCCCCTTCTCCCCGAAGATTTTCCACGAAGCGCCTGAGGGCCCCGGGCTTGTCCCCGTAGGTCCCGCCCAGGTGGAGGACCAGGACCCCGTCCTCCGCGCCCATGAGGGAGAGGACCCGGGCCGAGTAGCGGAGCTCCGCCAGGGAACGCGCCACCACCTTTGGGCTTGGGCTTCCTGGGTTCACGTACTGGCCGGGGTGCATGGAAAGCCGCTGGCCCAGGGCCCGGGCCAGGGCCCCCAGGCGGGCAAGCTCCTCCCCGTGGGCCCTTTCCCAGTCGTAGGGGAAGGCGGGGTGAGAGGCGAAGGGGATGAGGTGCTGGCCCATGCGGAAGAGGTGGAAGCCGTGCCTCGGGTTCCAGCGGAGGATGCGCTCCAGGTCCCTAAGGTTCTCCGCCACCTTGGCCCGTGCCCTCTCCTCCGAGAGAGAGGCGAGGCGCAGGGTGTGGTTGGTGCTGGCCCTGAGGGCCAGGTTCTCGCAGGGGTAACCCAGCCGGATCACCGCCTGACCTCGGCCTCCAGGAAGACCTCCACCTCGTCCCGGACCTCGAGGAAGAGGAAGCGGGGCCTCTCAAACCCCCAGTCGGAGAAGCGGGTGGTGAAGGCGCCCCGGAAGCGGCCCTGGGAAAGCTCCCCCAGGATGCGCACAGGCCTCCGCTTCCCCGCCATCTCCAGCTCCCCCTCCACCACGAAGGAAGCCCCCTCCCGGTAGGCCCGCTTTGGGTAGAGGCAGGCCAGGGGGTACTCCTTGACCTTCATTATCTCCAAGGCCTTCTTGTCCCGCTCGGCGTTGCCCGAGTCCCAGGCCTCCTGCCGCACGCAGACCCTCCCTGAGGCCTTTTCCAGGCCGTCCCAGACCACCTCCCCCTGGGCGGTGGGGTTTTTGCCCTCCCAGCTTCCCAAGGGGTAGTAGCCTCGGTAGCGGGCTAGGCCCTCCACGGCGTAGGGGGCCTGGGCCTGGGCGGTAAGCAGGAACATAGCCAGAAAAAGGATCCGCTTCACGGTCCCTCCCCTCCATCTGGAGCGTGAACCCTGGCCCGGTCCTTCGGGTCAAAGCGCCAGCGCTCCCCTAAGGTGGCGAAGTCCCGGAAGCCCAGGAAGAGGATGGGCCTCTCCTTGGCCTCCCGGGAACCCTCGGCGTGGACCACCTCCCCCAGGAAAAGGGCGTGGTCCCCGTCTGTGGGCCACTCGGCCACCCGCATCTCGTAGACGGCGAGGGCTCTCTCCGGCACCAAGGTGTGGGGAAGCCTCCGGGCGGGCCTCAGGGCCACCCCGAGCCGCTCCGCCTTGTCCACCTTCCGCCCCGAGAGGTACCCCGCCCGCACCACCCAGGCCCGCTCCTCCCAAGGGAGAAAGCAAAGGGCCGCCTCGGAAAGCTGCCTTAGGAGGCTTAGGGTGTGGTTCTTCCGGTCCACGGCGAGGAGGAAGCGGAAGGGCTCCTTGGAGGCGGGCATCCACCAGGCCATGGGCATGAAGTTCCGGCCCACGGAGAGGAGGGCCAGGCGCATGGGGTAGAAGTGGGCCCGGTACACCCTAGACCTCCAAGAGGGCGGGGGGCGGCTCCCGCAAGACCCCTTCCAGGACCCGCTTGGCGGCCTCTTCCGGGGAGAGGGCCCCCTTGGGCGGCCCCCCCAGGGGGGTCCAAAGCCCCGTGGCCACGGCGGGAAGCCGCACCAGCACCAGGCTTACCCCTTCCCGGGCCATCTCCTTGCGGGCGGCTTCCAGGTAGGCCTCGAGGGCCCCCTTGGCGGCGGCGTAAGGGGCGAAGCCCGGCACCCGCACGTAGGCGGGGTAGGCCCCGAAGAAGACCGCCCGGGCCCCCCTGGAAAAGCGGGCGTGCTTGAGGAGGAAGACCGCCGTGAGGAGGTGGGCGGCCAGCATCTCCTCCAGGGCCACCCGGCCCACCTCCCGCACCGGGCTCCTCCCCGCCACCCCCACGGCGTGGAGGAGGAGGTCCAAGGGCCCCACCTCCTCCAAAAGGGCCTTGGCCTCCAGCTCGTCGGTGAGGTCTGCGGGCAGGGCGCGGCCGCCCACGGTCTGGGCCAGCTCCAAAAGGGACCCCGCCCGCCTGCCGGAAAGGAAGAGCTCCTGGCCCGCCAGAGCGCGGGCCAGGGCACCGCCTAAGCCTCCCGTGGCGCCGGTGATGAGAACCCGCATGGCCTACACCTTAGAGGGGAGCGGGGAGGGGGTTTGTAGCCGAGAGGGGAAAGGGCCGCCCCAGGTGGGCCCTTCCTTCAAGCGGCCTTGGCCTCCACGCCGAAGCCCTCCTCGAGGCTCTTGGCCCGGGCGATGGCGAAGACCAGAAGGCCGTAGATGGGCTTGGCGATCAGGTCCGCCAAGCTGTAGCCAATCTGGATGGCCACCTCCTGGGCCGCTCCACCAGGAAGCCAGGTGCCCAGGGCGTAGGCGATGGGGTAGAAGCCCCAGGACATCAGGAGGACGAGGCGGGTGGCGCCAAGAAGCTCCAGCACCCTGGGGCCGAACTTAGCCTCCCGGATGGCCTGGCCCAGCTCCACCCAGAGCACATAGAGGATGTAGGCGAAGGGGATGGTGGAGAGGAACCCCCAGAGGGTCCTGGGGCCGGGTTCCGTATTCACCTCCCCCACGTACCCTAGGCCCAGCATCAGGACCGAGGCCACCACCAACTTGATGGATAGGTTCCAGGTGCGGGCCGCGGTCAAGCCTAGGACCAGGATGAGCTCCAGGAGGAGCAGGGGCACGGTGAGGAGCCAGTCGGCGTAGCGGTAGAAGTCGTTGAAGGGCTTCCCCGTAGGCACGTATACCCCGTCCTGAAGCTGGTAGGCCCCCACCCAGCTCTCAAAGATACGCAGGTAGTGGTACCCGGCGATAAAGACGATGAGGGCGGAGAGGTAGAGGGCGATGTGGTAGCGGGGGGCCACGTAGCTCCTCGCCAGGAGGAAGAAGACGAAGGCGGCCAGCATCCCGGCGATGGTGAGGGAGAGCATGTTGAAGACCAGCCAGTACTCTCCGAAGCTGAGCTCTGGAAGCATCCTCATGGTTCACCTCCTCGCAGGCCCACCTGGGGCAGGTCCAACCCCAGTAAAGGTCCTCCAGGGGCCGGCGACCTTTCCCTACACAACACTTAGACGGCAGTTGTACACTACACCACAAACCCCCTGCCCTAGACTGCGGGAGCATGAACACGTGCCCTCCCTCTACCTCCTTCCCCTCCTATTCCTGCCTGAGGCCTGGGCCCTAGGCCTCCTCCTCCTATCCGCCCTCTTCCTGGGCATGCCCCACGGGGCCGCCGACCTCCTGGTGGCCCGGAGGCTGGGCCTCCCCCTGCTGCCCTTCCTCGCCCTCTACCTGGGCCTGGCGGGCCTCCTCCTGGCCCTCCTCTTCCTGAAGCCGCCCCTGGCCCTCCTCCTCTTCCTGGCCATGGCCCTCTTCCACTGGGGACGGGTGGAGGGCAAGGGGGCCTTGGGCTACCTGCGGGCGGGCACGGTCCTCCTCTTCCCCTTCCTCTTCCACCAGGAGGCCATCCTGCCCTTCCTCCAGGCCTTTGCCGGAGGCTTTGGCCTGCCCCCCTGGGTGGCGGGGAGCCTATGGGCCCTCCTCCTCCTCCTCGCCCTTCGGGAAAGGCCTGGGCCCAAAGCCCTTGGGGACACCCTGCTCCTGGGCCTGGTGGCGGCCCTGGCCCACCCCTACGCCACCTTGGCGGGCTACTTCCTCCTGCAACACAGCCTGGATAGCCTCCGCCTAGTGGGGGTGCGCGGCCGGGAGTGGCTCCTCGTGTATGCGGGTACCTTGGGGGGGCTTCTCCTCGCCCTCCTCCTCTACCCGAGGCTTTTGGACCCCCTGGCCGCCTACATGGGAGCCATCTTCGCCCTCACCCTGCCCCACCTCCTGACCATGGAGCTTTGGCTTGGGCGGCCTCGGCCTCCCGCACGATGGCCCGGGCCAGGTCGCTGAAGATGGGGCGGTGGAGGGGGTAGAGGAGCCACCAGTAGAGGAGGCCAGAAAGCCCCTTGGGCTCAAAGTAGGCGGTCTGGACCAGGAGGCTCCCCTCCCCTTCAGGCAGGGCCCGCCACTCCAGCCAGGCCCGCCCGGGAAGGCGCATCTCCGCCCGCAGGCGGAGGAGCCGCCCGGGCTCCACCGCCTCCACCCGCCAGAAGTCCACCGCCTCCCCCGGGAGGAGCTCGGTGGGGTGGCGCCGCCCCCGCCTGAGGCCCGGCCCCCCCACCATCCGGTCCAATAGGCCCCTTAGGGCCCAGGCCCAGCCCCAGACCAGCCAGCCCCGCTCCCCCCCCAGGGAAGTGAAGGCCTGAAAAAGGGCCTCGGGAGGGGCCTTGGCCCGCAGGGTGCGCACCTCGCGGATGAGGCCTTCCCGGTCCTCGAGGCGGTACCCCTCCCCATGAAGGGCCCCCGACCAGCGGGTCTCCACCTCCCCCAGGGCGATGCGCTCCAGGGCCAGCTCCACCGCCTTGCGGTAGGGGATGGGCTCCACCTGGGGGAAGAGGGCCTTGGCCCTACGGGTGTCCGCCACCAGGGGGTGGAGGATCCCCTCCACCAGGGGCAGGGCCAGGCGGTTGGGAATGGGGGTCACCAGGCCCACCCAGAGGGCGGCGAGCCGGGGGGCCAGGACGGGAAGGGGCAGGATGACCCGCTTTAGCCCCCGGACCTCGGCGTAGGTTTCCATCATGGCCTTGAAGGTGAGGGGCTCCGCCCCAATCTCCACCACGCCCGAGGGCCCCCGCTCCAGGGCCAGGAGGAGGTAGGCCAGGACGTCCCGGATGGCGACGGGGGAAACGGGGTTCAGGATCCAGCGGGGAGCCACCATGACGGGAAGCCTCTCCGTGAGGTAACGCACCATCTCAAAGCTGGCCGAGCCCGAGCCCACGATGGGCCCGGCCCGGAACTCCGTGGCGGGGAGGAGGGCCCTGAGGACCTCCCCCACCCGGGCCCGGCTCCTCAGGTGGGGGGAGGAGCCCCCCTCCTTGGGCAGGAGGCCCCCCAGGTAGACCACGTGGCCCAGCCCCACCTCCCGGGCCACCTGGGCGAAGGTCTCCGCCTGGCGGCGCTCGGCTTCCTGGAAGTCCTTCTCGGAGAGCATGGCGTGGACCAGGTAGTAGGCGGCCTCCACCCCAAAGAGGGCCCGCTTCAGGCTTTGCGGGTCCTCCAGGCTCCCCCGCACCACCTCCACCTGCCCCGCCCAGGGGCGGCCCTGGAGCCGGGCCTCGTCCCGCACCAGGACCCGCACCTGGTGCCCCCTCTCCAGGAGGCGGGGGACGAGCCTCCCCCCCACGTACCCCGTGGCCCCCGTGACCAGGACCCGCATGCGCTAAGCATAAAGGCCGGGGCCGGACAAAGTGGTGCCCAGGACCAAATCCCGCCTAAGCCCCCCCGGTAGGCTTTCTCCCGTGCGGGCGGTGGTGGTGGGGGCAGGGATAGGAGGATTGGTGGCCGCCAGGGCCCTGAAGCGGGCGGGGGTGGAGGTGGTGGTCCTCGAGGCCCACACCTACCCCGGGGGCCTGGCGGGGAGCTTTTACCACCGGGGCCACCGCCTGGAGGCCGGGGCCACGCTCCTTTCGGGCTTCGCCCCTGGGGCCCCCCTGGCCCAGGTGGCCGAGGCCCTAGGGGTGCGCTTCCCCGTGGAGCCTTTCCCCGAGGGCTTTCCCCTCCTGGAGGTCCTCCTGCCCCGGGGGCGGGTGGTGCGCCCCGTGGGGCGGGAGGCCGAGCGGGAGGCCCAGAAGGACTTCTTCGGCCCCCAGGTCCTCCCTTTCTGGCGCTGGCAGGCGGAGCGGGCGGAAAGGCTTAGGGCCCTCGCCCCCCGCCTCCCCTGGCCTCCGGAAGGGGGGGAGTTCGCCCAGCTTCTGGCCCTCCTTCCCGAACTCCTTCCCCTCCTTCCCGACCTCTTCCTGAAGGCGGCCCACCGGGCCCCCCAAGACCCCCATTTCCTCCGCTTCCTGGACGCCCAGCTCCTCATCGCCAGCCAGACCACGGCGGCCAGGACCTACGCCCTCTACGCCGCCATGGCCCTGGACCTCCCCCACCTGGGCCCCGCCCTGGTCCCGGGAGGGGTGGGCCGGGTGGCCGAGGCCCTGGCGGAGGGCCTCGAGGTCCGCTATAAGGCCCGGGCCTCGAGGCTCCTCCTCCGGGAGGGGCGGGCCTTGGCCCTGGAGGTGGCCTACGGGGGGAGAAGGCGGGGGGAAAGGGAGGTGGTGGAGGCGGACCTCTTCGTCCTCAACGTCCCCCCGGAGCCCCTCCTGGGCCTTCCCGAGAGGGCGCCCAAAGACGCCTGGGGAGCCTTCGCCGTCCACGGGGTCCTGCCCTTCCCCGTCCCTCCTCCCTACTACCGGCAAAACGCCCTGGAAAAGCCCTTCGCCTTCCTCTCCCTGAGGCCCGAAGGGGAAAAGACGGTCTTCAGCCTGAGCCTCCACACCCCCCTCCGGCTTTGGCAGGGGCTTTCCCGGGAGGAGTACGGGAGGCTCAAGGCCCGCTGGGGGGCCCTGGCCCTAAACCTGGGGGAGGCCCTCCTCCCGGGGCTCAGGGAGGCGGAGTTCCTCCTCTTCGCCACCCCCCTCACCTACCGCCGCTTCGCCGGCAGGGCCTGGGTGGGGGGCTACCCCCAGACCCACCCCTTCCGCTTCCCCCGGGTGCGCCTCCTCGCCAACGTCTTCCGGGTGGGGGAGGGGGTCTTTCCCGGGCAGAGCGTCCCCGCGGCGGCCCTCTCCGGCCTCAGGGTGGCCCGTTTGGCCCTAGGCCTCGCAGGTAGGCGAGGAGAGCCCTGGCCGTACGGCCCTCCCGCTCCGTGAGGAGGTCCAGGTGGGTGAGGCCGGGGAGGACCTTGGCCTCGGCGGGGGTGCCTGGGAAGGTCTCCCCCAGGCGGAAGCCTTGGGGATCAGGGATAAGCCCCCTCCCCGCCCCCAGGGCCAGGACCGGGTAGGGCAGGGGCCTGGGCCTCAGGTCCGGCAGGGCGTAGGGGTGGCCGGCGATCTCCAGGAGGAGCCGGTAGGGGAAGTACCACTCGGAAAAGCCTGTTTCCGGACGGGCGAAGGCCCGGAGGAAAGCCCTCGGGTCCGTGGCCTCCCCGGTGTCCCGCCAGCGGATGAGGCCGTCCCTGGGCCCCCGCACCGTGAGGACCAGCCGCCCCTGGAGGAGGCCCAGGAGGCTTAGGCCCTCCCTGGCCCAGGCCCGGCCCGCGCTCACGCTGAAGACGGGAAAGAGGCTGTAGTGGTCGTCCACCCGGAGGAGGGCCAGGGCCTCGCGGGTGGCCCGGTAGGGGCCGAAGGGAACGGGCTCCTCGGGGCGCTTTGCGGCCAGGTAGGCCTCGGCCTCCGCCAGGGCCAGGTCCTTGGGGGTGAGGAAGCCCCCGAAGACGGGGCTCGCCTCGCCGGAGAGGAGGGCCTTGAGGCCGGGGAGGCGGCCCAAGGGGGTGTCCTGGCCCTCCAGGAAGGCCTCCCGGGAGACCTGGACCACCCCTAAGCTCCCGTCCAGGAGGACGAGGCCCCTGAGCTTCTCCCCGTGGCCCCAGGCGTAAAGGGTGGCCAGGGAGGCCCCCAGGGAGTGGCCCAGGAGGACCACCGGGCCCCGCTTCCTGGCCTCCTCCACCGCCAGGTCCAGGTCCTTGAGGTGCACCTCCAGGCCCCAGGCCCGTAAGGGGCTGAGGTCAGGCTCCTTTAGGTTTCGGTAGTAGGCCAGGGGGTCTTCCTGGAGAAACCCCTCGCGGTCCTCGAGGCCGTTCGCCCGCCGCTCCCAGGCCCAGACCTCCAAGGAGGGGTCCAGGGCGCGGAGGTGCTCCGCCAGAAGAGCGAAGTTGGTGCTCCCGCCCAAAAGCCCCGGCACGAAGAGGAGGACGGCCCTGGGGTTTTCCGCCCGGTAGACCAGGGCGTAGCTTTGGTCCAGGGAGGCAAAGCCCGTGTCCGCCCCGGGAAGGGCCCGGTACTCCTGGGCCAAGGCCGAGGCCAAAAGCAGCAATAAAGCCAAGGGGCGCATGGTCCCAGGCTGAAGGCGAAGCCCCCCCAGGACTAGGGCCTACCCCACAAGCCCCTCCAAGGCCCCGGCCCCCAGACTCCTGGCCCTTTCCAGAACCCGCATCCGGCCGGCAAACTGGCCCATGGCGTAGGCCAGGAACTCTTCCGCAGAAACCTCCAGGGGCATCCCCTCGGGGTAGGCGGCGAAGAGCTCCTGCACCACCCCCAGGGCCTCGGGCAGGAGGAGGTTGAGCCGCGCCTCCACCACGGGCCAAAGCCCCGGGTCCTCCCCCAGGTGGCGGGCGATGAGGAAAAGGCCGTAGGCGATGTGGCGGGCCTCGTCCTGCTTGATGTGGGCCACCCCTTCCAGGGTGCCCGGGAGGTCCAGGTCCCGGGCCCGCAGGCGCTCCGCCGCCTGGAAGAAGCCCTGGTAGCCCGTTTCCGCCAGCACCCCCTCCACCACCACGTTGTAGGTGAGGGCCGCCTCCACCTGGGCCCTGGGACCCGCATCCCGCTCCAGGCGGCCCATGGCCTCGGGGAGGAGGTCATAGAAGATGCGGCGGTAGTGGGGGCCGTGGTAGTGGGCGAGCCCCCCCTTGGCCGAAGCCACCTCCTCCAGGAAGCGGGCGAAGAACTCCACGTGCTTGGCCTCCTCCAGGAGGAAGGTGGTGAGGTACATCTCCTCCTCCAGCCTCCCCTCCTGGGCCACCACCCGCACCAGGGGAAGGAGGTCCAGGGTCACGGCCTCCTCCCCACCCAGGAAGAGGCTGGTGAGCCTGAGGAGAAGGTCCTGGGCCCGGGGGTCCAGGGCCGCAAAGGTGGCCCGGTCCTGGGTAAGGTCCAAGGCCGCCGGGTCCCAGAAGAGGCGCTTGGCCTTGTGGTAGAGCCTCAGGGGAAAGCCCGCCTCGAGGCCTTGCTCCACGCTCTTAAAGCCCGTGCGCATTCCGCCTCCTTTCTTTCATCCTACCTCCGCCAGGACCAGGCCAAGCCGCCCATACCGCCAAAGCCGGGCCCGAAAACCCACCCCCTCCAGGAGAGCCAGGACCTCCCCTTCCCCAGGCCGCCAGAGGCCGAGGTTGGACCCTGGAGCAAGGAGGAGAAGGCCGAAAAGCCGCCCACCCTGCCTCAGGACCCGCCTGGCCTCCAGGGCGGCCATCCGGGGGTCTAGGAACTCGTTCCAGGTGGGACCGATGGCCACGCCCCCAAAGACCCCGTCCCGGAAGGGAAGCCTTTCCCCGTGCCCCAGGAGGTAGGCCCCGGGCCGCCTCCTCCCCGCCACCCGGAGGAAGGCCAAGGAGGGGTCCAGGCCTATGGCCCTTTCCCCCAGGGCCTCCCGGTAGACCCCCGTCCCGGTGCCCACGTCCAGGAAGGGAGGCCCGGCGGGGAGGAGCCAGGCGCGAAGCCGGCCCAGCTCCTCGGCGAAGGAAAGCCGCCCCCCAGAAAGGAGGGCTGTGGAGCGCGCCCGCCAGAGGTCGTAAAGGCGGGCCACCGGGGGCAGGGCGTTCACCAGGCGGAGGTGGGGCCTCTCCCGGTGGGCCCGGAGGTCCAGAAACCCCTGCCGCCAGGGGTAGCGCGCCCCGCAGGCCGGGCAAAAGGCCTCCTTGGCCAGGGAAAGCCCTGCCCGGCATTGGGGGCAGGCCAGGAGCGAGGAAAGCCAGGAGGGAAGGTCCATGGGAAAAGGCCTTCCCCGGGAAAGGCCCGGGGAAGGCCCAAGGGGGATCTATTTGTTGCCTCCCAACACGCTGGCGTCCACCACGGCCACCACGGTGAGGGTGCCCTGGTTCAGGCTCCCCACGGCGAAGACGGTGTAGACCTTGCCGCTTTCCAGGGTCACCCCGGGAAGGGAGAGGGCCACGGTGGTGGTCCCCGCCGCCCGCACCTCGAGGTCATACGTCCCCGCGGGCACGGAGAGGTAGGTGCTGGCCCGAGGGAAGGGAAGGCCCGCGAAGAGCACCGGGCCCCCCTTCACGGCCACGTCCACGGCCGGGGCGTCAGGGGAGGTGTGGACCACCCGCACCCGGGCGTAGCCCGCCCGGGGGAAGAAGCCCGCCAGGGCGTCCGTGTAGACCTGGGGCCGGATGCTATTCAGGAAGCCCGTGGCGGCCACGGTGTAGTACACGCCCTCCTTCAGGTCCAGCTCCGCGTCAATGACCACCGGGGAGCTCTGCCCGGTGGGGACCACCTGGACCCGTACCTTGGCCGCGGGCAGGGGGATGTAGGGGGTGACCTCCTTGAAGGCCAGGTTGGTGATGGCCCGCTCCCCGTTCACCAGGATGTCCACCGCCGGGGCATCCGGGGAGAGGTGGGCCACCCGCACCATGGCCCCCTGGGCCAGAGCCAGACCGCTTACCGCCAGAACCGTCAAAAGCGCCAAAACCTTTTTCATCGCTTCCCTCCAAGGACGAGTATGAGGGAAGACTTGCTGTACAAGTTACGTCCAGGCTACAAAGCCCCCGGCCTCGAGGCCCTCGCCTGGGAGGCCCGGAGGAGGGCAAAGCCCAAGATGCCCGCCAGCAAGGAGGCCCCCAGGACCCCCACCTTGGCCTGGTCCAAAAGCTCCCCGTCAAAGGCCAGCCCGGCGATGAAGAGGGACATGGTGAAGCCGATCCCCGCCAAAAGCCCCACCGCCTAGATCCCCTTCAGACCCACCCCCTCGGGCAGCACCCCAAGGCCCAGGCGCAGGGCCAGCCAGGCCCCCAGAAAGACCCCCAAGGGCTTGCCCAGGAGGAGGCCCAGGGCCACGCCAAAGGCCACGCTCCCCAGGGAAAGGCCCGCCAGGGCCACCCCGGCGTTGAAGAAGGCGAAGAGGGGGAGGATGGTGTAGGCCACCCAGGGATGGAGGGTGTGCTCCAGGCGGTGCAGGGGGCTTTGCGCCGCCTCCACCTCCTCCTCCATGGTCTCCAGCTCCAGCTCCAAAGCCTCCGGCTCCTCCTCCCGGGTGGCCCCCTGGAAGGGCCTGGGCAGGTGCAGGGGAATGGCCAAGGCCAGAAAAACCCACGCCAGGGTGACGTGAAGCCCCGACTTCAGGACCAGGTACCAAAGGGGAAGCCCCAGGAGGAGGTAGGGCCAGAGCCACCGCACCCCGAGGCGGTTTAGGAGGAACGTCAGGCCCAGGACCCCTCCCGCCCAGGCCAGGGCCTCCAGGTTCAGTCCCTCGGTGTAGAAAAGGGCGATGACCAGGACCGCCCCCAGGTCGTCCACGATGGCCAGGGTGAGGAGGAAGAGCTTGAGGCCCAGGGGCACCCCAGACCCACCAGGAGGAAGAAGAGGGCCATGAGCAAGTCGTTCACCCAAAGGACGAGGGGCTTCTCCAGGGCGAACTCCCCCACCAAGAGGCCCACGGGCACTTCCCGGAGGGCGAAGTAGGCGGCCCCCTATGGGCTATTGGCCAGAAAGAGGGCCAGAAGGGCGGCGAAGAAAAGGAGAAAGCCCCCTTTGCTCTCGCTTTCCAGGATTTGCTCCACCCAACGCCTGACCAGCATGGTGGGGATTACACCCGGACCCAGAGGAGGCGGAGGCTGTTTAGGGTTACCAGGAGAAGGGCGCCATTGTCGGCCAAAACCGCCGCCCAAAGCCCCGTCAGACCGCCGAGGGTCGCAAGCAGAACCGCCAGCTTTAGGCCCAAGGCCAGGGCGATGTTCTGGGCCACCACCTCCCGCACCCTGCGGCTTAGGCGGATGGCCCGGGGAAGGGCCCGAAGACCCATAAGCCCGGCATCGGCGGCCCTTAGGGCCGACTCGGTTCCCCGCAGGACAGCAAGGCCCACGGTGGCCCGGGCCAGGGCGGGAGCGTCGTTCACCCCGTCCCCCACCATGGCCACCCCGCCCTCCCGGTCCAAGGCGGCCACCAGCTCCAGCTTCCCCTCAGGAGTTAAGCGGGGCCTCACCTGCTCAGGGGAAAGGCCCAGGGCCCGGGCCAGGGCCAAAGCGGGAGCCTCGGCATCCCCTGTGAGGAGAAGGGGCTTCAGGCCCAGGCGGCGCACCGCCTCCAGGGCCTCCTTGGCCTCGGGCCTGGGAAGGTCGGCGAAGGCCAGGAGGGCCAGGGGTTTCCCCCCTTTGACCAGGAGAGCCAAGGTCTTCCCCTCAGCCTCCAAGGCGGCCACCCGGGCCGCCAGTTCCGGAGGCAGGTCCCGGACCGAGGGGCGCACCACCCCCACCTGCTCCCCCTCCACCTGGGCGAAGGCCCCCAGACCGGGAACCACCCGGTGCCCCCGAGCCTCGGGGAGGGGAAGTCCCTGGGCCTTTTCCCGCACCGCCCGGGCCAGGGGGTGGCTCGCCCCCGCCTCCACCGCCGCCGCCAGGGCCAGGGCCTCAGCCTCGGGAACCCCGAAGGCCTCCACCCCGACCAGCCCGGGCTCCCCCAGGGTAAGGGTCCCCGTCTTGTCCAGGGCCAGGTGGCGCACCCCGCCCAGGCGCTCCAAAGCCCCTCCCCCCTTGAAGAGGACCCCGAGCCTGGCCCCCCGGGCCACCCCGGCGGCGATGGCCGCGGGCACCGAGACCACCAGGGCGCAGGGACAGGCGATGAGGAGGAGGGTCAGGGCCTGGTAGAGGTGGCGGGGGAAGTCCCCCAGGAAAAGGGGCAGGGCCCCGCCCCAGAAGAGGGCCAGGAGGAGGACGGCGGGGGTGTAGCGGCGGCTGAAGGCGTCCCCCAGCCGCTCCATCCGGGACTTGCGCAAGAGGGCCTCCTCCGCAAGGCGCTCCACCTGGGCCAGGAAGCCCTCGAGGGGGGGCCTTTCCACCCCCACCACCAGGCTTCCCGCCACCACCAGGCTTCCCCCATAGACCCTCTCCCCCACCCCCTTCCTCCGGGGTAGGGGCTCTCCCGTGAAGGCGGCCTCCTCTACCTCCGCCTCCCCCTCCAGGACCACCCCGTCCGCGGGGACCCGCTCCCCCTGGGGCACCCGCACCCGGTCCCCCGGGGCCAGGGCCTCGAGGGGCACCTCACGGAGCCCGCCCCCCTCCAGCCTTAGGACCCGCCTGGGGAGGAGGCTTCCCAGAGCGAAGAGGGCCCTGCGGGAGCGGTCCACGCTGTAGGCCTCCAGGACCTCCCCCAGGAGGAAGAGAAAGACCACCACCGCGGCCTCCGCCTCCGCCCCGATGAGGAGGGCCCCCAGGGTGGCCAGGGTCACCAGGGCCTGCATGCTGAAGGGGTTCTGGCGGAGGCCGGCCAGGGCCCGTCTTGCCAAAGGAAAAACCCCCACAAGGGCCGCCAGGGCGTACCCGTAGGTCCCCCACTGGGGCCAGGCCTGGGCGAGGAGGAAGGCCAGGGCGAGGAGGCCGCCCGTGAGGAGGGCCCAGGGCCAGGGACCAGGCCATCCCCGGGTCCCTCCCTCCGCGGGGCGAAGGCGGTAGCCTAGGGGCTTCAGGACCCTTTCCAGCTCCCTCTCCGCCTTGGGGTCCTTGAGCACCAGAAAAAGCTTGCCGCTGGCGAAGCTGGCCTGGGCGGACTCCACTCCGGGGAGGCCCTTGGCGGCCTCCTCCACGTGGCGGGCGCAGTCGGCGCAGTCCATGCCCTCCACACGGTAAACCCTGGGGATAGGTTCCATGCCCCCAGGGTACAATCATTTGAGCGATTGGTCAAGTATCTTCGGTCGCGTGGGCCAGGGCCCCCTCGAGGAGGACCTCCACGTGGGCATCGGCGATGCGGTAGAGGACCTGCTTCCCCTCCCGGCGAAAGGCCACCAGACGGGCCTGACGCAGAAGCCTCAGCTGGTGGCTCACCGCGGAAACCGAAACCCCGGCCAGGAGGGCCAGGTCGCAGACGCAAAGCTCCCCCGCCCCCTTGAGGGCCAGGAGGAGGCGCATGCGGGTGGGGTCGGAAAGGGCCTTGAGGAGGAAGGCCGCCCTTTTCAAAGCGCCTTCCTCGGGGAGGGCGGCCCTGGCCCGTTCCACCCTTTCCGGGTGGACCTCGTAGACCCCGCAGACCGTCCTACCAGCCCCGCCTGGCAAGCCGCTCCTCTTCCCTGAGCCCGTCCAGGTTGATGCCCACCATGGGCTCCCCCAGGTCCTCGCTGACCTCGGCCAGGACCTCGGGGTCGTTGTAGTGGGTCACGGCCCGCACGATGGCCCGGGCCCTCTTCTTGGGGTCCCCGGACTTGAAGATCCCCGAGCCCACGAAGACCCCGTCCATCCCCAGGTGCATCATGAGGGCGGCGTCCGCGGGGGTGGCGATGCCCCCGGCGGCGAAGTTCACCACGGGAAGCCGCCCGTGCTGGTGGACCCAGCGCACCAGCTCCAAGGGCGCCCCGATCTCCTTGGCGTAGGCCACCAGCTCGTCCTCCCTGAGGGACTGGACATAGCGGATCTGCTTCCACATGGTGCGGGCGTGGCGCACCGCCTCCACCACGTTGCCCGTGCCCGCCTCCCCCTTGGTGCGGATCATGGCCGCCCCCTCGGCGATGCGCCTCAGGGCCTCCCCCAGGTCCCGGGCCCCGTTCACGAAGGGCACCTTGAACTTCCACTTGTCAATGTGGTGCTCCTCGTCCGCGGGGGTGAGGACCTCGGACTCGTCAATGAAGTCCACCCCGATGGCCTCGAGGATCATGGCCTCCACGAAGTGGCCGATCCTGACCTTGGCCATCACAGGGATGGACACCGCCGCCATGATCTCCTTGATGACCTTGGGGTCGGACATGCGGGCCACGCCCCCCTGGGCCCGGATGTCGGCGGGGACCCGTTCCAGGGCCATCACCGCCACCGCCCCCGCCTCCTCGGCGATCACCGCCTGCTCCGGGGTGGTCACGTCCATGATCACCCCGCCCTTGAACATCTCCGCGAAACCGGTCTTGATCTGGAAGGTGCCCTTCTCCATGCCGACCTCCATCCTCCAGCTTACGCCTAAGGGGGTCAAGGGCGCTGAGGCACAAACCCGGGGGGCCTGCCCCCCGGGAGAGGCTTCAGGCCTCAGGGCAGGTAGGCCAGGGGGTTCCGGGCCACCCCGTTCACCCGCACCTCAAAGTGGAGGTGGGGTCCCGTGGACCAGCCCGTGGAGCCCACGTAGCCGATCACCTGGCCCCCCTCCACCCACTCTCCGGGCCGCACGGCGATGCGGCTCATGTGGGCGTAGAGGGTTTCCAGCCCACCCCCGTGGTCCAGGACCACGTGGAAGCCGTAACCCACGGAGCTCCAGCCCGCCACCCGCACCTGGCCCGACCTGGCGGCCACGATGGGGGTGCCGTGGGGAGCGGCCAGGTCTATCCCTGTGTGGAAGCGCTGGAAGACCCCCCGCTGGCCGAAGTAGGTGGTGATGCGGAAGCCGGAAAGGGGCCAGCGCATCCTCCCCTCCTGGTAGCTCACCCGGCGCACCTGGGGCCTTTGCACCTGGGCCTGGCGGAGCTGGGCCTGGCGCAGGGCCTCCTGTCGCCTCCTTTGCTCCGCCAGGCGCCTAAGCTCCTCCTGGCGCTTGCGCTCCGCCTCGAGGCGGGCCCGCCTCTCCGCCTCCTGCTTGGCGAGAAGGCGCTGGTAGGTGGTCTTGGCCTCTATGCCGGGGAGGAGGACCAGGTCCCCCGGCCTAAGCTCCGTGGGGTCCTCCAGGCCGTTGGCACGGGCCACCTCCAGGGGGGAAAGCCCGAAGCGCCGGGCCAGGTGCACCAGGGTCTCCCCTTCCGGCAAGGCCACCAAAAGCCCCTTGGTCTTCCTGGGGATGTAGAGCACGCTCCCCGCCACCAGGCGGTCCAGGCTTTCCAGGGAGGGGTTGGCGGACACCAGCTCCAAAGGCGAAAGCCCAAAGCGCTGGGTAAGGGAAGCCAGGGTGTCCCCAGGGCGCACCCGGTAGACCTCCACCCCCGGGGGAACCCGGGGGGAGCGCTCCTCCACCGCCACCAGGGGAATGCGGAGCTCCTGCCCCACCTGGAGGCGGTCATTCTTTAGACCGCTGGACCACATGATGTGCCTGGGGTCCACCCCGTAGCGGGCGGCGATCCCCGCCAGGGTGTCCCCGGGGCGCACCGTGTAGAGCACCCAGCCCTTCCTCGGCGCCCCCCCCACCTCCACCGTGGCCTCCGGAAGAGGGAGGGGACTCAAGATGGGCGGTTTAGCCAAGGCGGGTAAGGCGCAAAATAGGCACAAGGCTCCCAAAATCCCCCGCAAAGGTCACCTCCAAAACCTAACCCGGGGGGATTATACCAACCCCCCGGGGTCAAAGGGCAAGGGGCAAAAGGCCTAGCGGGCCGCCAAAGCGGCCAGGAACTCCTTGTTGCTCTTGGTGCGGGCCAGGCGGGAGAGGAGCATCTCCATGGCCTCGGCGGGGTCCATGTCCGCCAGGACCTTGCGCAGAAGCCACATCTTGTGCACCACCTCCTCGCCCAAAAGGAGCTCCTCCCGCCGGGTGCCGGACTTCAAGATGTCTATGGCGGGGAAGATGCGCCTTTCCTCCAGGCGGCGGGAGAGGTGGAGCTCCATGTTGCCCGTCCCCTTGAACTCCTCAAAGATCACATCGTCCATGCGGCTTCCCGTCTCCACCAGGGCGGTGGCCAGAATGGTGAGGCTTCCCCCACCCCGGATGTTGCGGGCGGCCCCCAAAAAGCGCTTGGGGAAGTAGAGGGCGGCGGAGTCCAGACCGCCCGAGAGGGTGCGGCCCGTGGGCGGGGTCACCAGGTTGTTGGCCCGGGCCAGCCTCGTGATGGAGTCCAGGAGGATCATCACGTGCCCGCCCTCCTCCACGATGCGCTTGGCCCGCTCGTGGACGAACTCCGCCACCCGGATGTGGTTCTGGGGAGGCTCGTCAAAGGTGCTGGCGATGACCTCCGCCCCCTCCACGCTCTCCCGGAAGTCCGTGACCTCCTCGGGGCGCTCGTCAATGAGGAGGACGATGACCTTGATGTCGGGCTCGTTCTTGAGGACGGCGTTGGCGATCTTCTTGAGGAGGGTGGTCTTGCCCGCCTTGGGCGGGGCCACGATGAGCCCCCGCTGCCCCCGGCCGATGGGGGCCAGGAGGTCAATGACCCGGGTGGAAAGCTCATCGGGGGTGGTCTCCAGCCGGATCTGCCGGTCGGGGAACTGGGGGATGAGCTCGTCAAACCGGGGGCGGTTCTTGGCGGCCTCGGGGTCCAGGTCGTTGACCGCCTCCACCCTGATGAGGGTCCCGTAGCGCTCGTTCTCCCGGGGAGGCCGGGCCCGACCCACGATGTAGTCCCCACTCCTCAAGGCGTACTGGCGGATAAGCCCCGCGGAGACGATGGCCACCCGGGACTCCAGGTTGTAGAGGTTCTCGGTGAGGAAGCCGTAGCCGTCGGGGCTGATCTCCAGGTAGCCCTTGACCAGCTTGAGGCCCTCCCCTTGGGTCTGCCTTTCCAGGAGGGCCATGATGAGCTGGTCCTTCTTCATGCGCTTGTAGTTTTCAATGCCGGCTTCCTGGGCCAACAGGTGGAGCTCCGGTAGGATCTTGCTGGCCAGGTCCTGGTAGGAAAGGGGCATCTCAGGGGTTTCCGCTTTCTTCTTCATGGCTTGACCTTCTCCCAGTCCTCCATAAAGCGCTTGAGGCCGAGGTCGGTGAGGGGATGCTTGAGGAGGGCCTTGAAGACGGCGTGGGGCATGGTGGCGATGTCCGCCCCCAGAAGGGCGGCCTCGGTGACGTGGCGGGGATGGCGGATGGAGGCGGCGATGACCCGCACGGGGAGGTCCTGAACCTGGATCATCTCCACGATCTCCCTAAGGAGCTCGCCCCCGTCCCAGGAGATGTCGTCCACCCGGCCCAGGAAGGGGCTCACGTAGCTGGCCCCCGCCCGGGCCGCCAGGAGGGCCTGGTTGGCGGAGAAGACGAGGGTCATGTTGACCCGGATCCCCTCGGTGCTCAGGATCCTGCAGGCCTTGAGGCCCTCCTCGGTGGTGGGGAGCTTGACCACGATGTTGGGGTGGATGGCGGCGAGCCGCCTCCCCTCCTCCACCATGGCCTGGGCCTCGAGGGCCGTCACCTCGGCGGACACCGGCCCTCCGGCCAGCTCGCAGATGGCCTTCAGGTGGGCGCTTAGCTTCTCCTCCGTGAGGCGTTCCCCCTTGGCGGAAAAGACCTTGGCCACCAGGGTGGGGTTGGTGGTAACCCCGCCCAGAACGCCCCAGGCGGCGATCTCCCGTATCTCCTCCAAGTCGGCGGTGTCCAGGTAAAGCTCCATTTCGGGCTCCTTGTGGCGGAAAGGGACCGGCTTAGCTAGAGTCTAACAGACCCAAGAAGGGCGTTGTCAAGGGAGGTCGGGGGCTGCTAGCATAGCCTTAGCCGCCAACAGGGGATTCTACCCCAGGGCAGGCGGCTTGTAAAGGCGAGGATGGGGAGAGTACCCCTGCCCAAGAGCCCCAAGCGAGCCGGGGAGGGTGGGAGCCCGGCGGTGAGGGCAGGCGGGAAGATCACCCCGGAGCCGCGGGAGGAAAGGGCAACCCCCGAGTAATGCCCGCCGGGTGGCGCCCGTGATAGCGCCCAAATGAGGGCCTGGGGCGACCCAGGAAGCGCGGTGGTACCGCGGAAGTCCTTGGAGGCTTTCGTCCGCGCCTTTGGGCGCGGGCGTTTTGCTAGGAGGTGCGGGATGTTCAAAGAGGTCGGTGAGCCCAACTTTCCCAGGCTGGAGGAGGAGGTCCTGGCGTTTTGGAAGCGGGAGAAGATCTTCCAAAAGAGCGTGGAGTCCCGCAAGGGAGGCCCCCGCTACACGGTCTACGAGGGCCCGCCCACGGCCAACGGCCTCCCCCACGTGGGCCACGCCCAGGCCCGGAGCTACAAGGACCTCTTCCCCCGCTTCAAGACCATGCAGGGCTACTACGTTCCCAGGCGGGCGGGCTGGGACACCCACGGGCTTCCTGTAGAGCTCGAGGTGGAGAAGAAGCTGGGGCTCAAGAGCAAGCGGGAGATTGAGGCCTACGGCATTGAGCGCTTCAACCAGGCCTGCCGGGAGTCCGTCTTCACCTACGAGAAGGAGTGGGAGGCCTTCACCGAGCGCCTCGCCTACTGGGTGGACCTGGAGAACGCCTACGCCACCCTGCACCCCACCTACATTGAGAGCATCTGGTGGAGCCTCAAGAACCTCTTTGACCGGGGCCTCCTCTACCGGGACCACAAGGTGGTGCCCTACTGCCCCCGGTGCGGCACCCCCCTCTCCTCCCACGAGCTTGCCCTGGGCTACAAGGAGATCCACGACCCCTCGGTCTACGTGCGCTTTCCCCTGAAGGAACCGGGGAGGCTGGGCCTGGAGCGGGCAAGCCTCCTCATCTGGACCACCACCCCCTGGACCCTGCCCGGGAACGTGGCCGCCGCCCTCCACCCCCAGTACACCTACGCCGCCTTCGCCGTCGGCGAGGAGGCCCTGATCCTGGAGGAGGGCCTGGGGAAGAAGCTTCTGGGCGAGGAGACCCCCATCCTCAAGACCTTCCTGGGCAAGGACCTCGAGGGCCTCCCCTACGAGCCCCCCTACCCCAAGGAGCTGGAGAAGGGGTACGTCACCGTTCTGGCGGAGTACGTGAGCCGGGAGGACGGCACCGGCATCGTCCACCAGGCCCCCGCCTTCGGCGCCGAGGACCTGGAGACGGCCAGGCGCTACGGCCTTCCCATGCTCAAGACCGTGGACGAGGAGGGAAGGATGCGGGTGGAGCCCTTTGAGGGCCTCTTCTTCCGCGAGGCCAACCGGGCCATCCTCAAGGACCTGAGGGCCCGGGGCCTCCTCTTCAAGGAGGAGAGCTACCTCCACAGCTACCCCCACTGCTGGCGGTGCTCCACCCCCCTCATGTACTACGCCACGGAGACCTGGTTCATCAGGAACACCGCCTTCAAGGAGGAGCTGATCCGAAAGAACCAGGAGATCAACTGGGTGCCCCCCCACATCAAGGAGGGGCGCTACGGGGAGTGGCTGAGGAACCTGGTGGACTGGGCCCTAAGCCGCAACCGCTACTGGGGCACCCCCCTCCCCATCTGGGTCTGCGAGGCCTGCGGCAAGGAGGAGGCCATCGGGAGCCTCGCCGAGCTCAAGGCCCGGGCCAAAACCCCCCTCCCCGAGCCCTTTGACCCCCACCGGCCCTACGTGGACCAGGTGGAGCTCCTTTGCGCCTGCGGGGGCACCATGCGCCGGGTCCCCTACGTGATTGACGTCTGGTACGACTCCGGGGCCATGCCCTTCGCCTCCATCCACTACCCCTTTGAGAACCAGGAGGAGTTCCGGGAAGCCTTCCCCGCCGACTTCATCTCCGAGGGCATTGACCAGACCCGGGGCTGGTTCAACTCCTTGCACCAGCTTGGGGTGATGCTCTTCGGCTCCATCGCCTTTAAAAACGTGATCTGCCACGGCCTCATCCTGGACGAGAAGGGGCAGAAGATGTCCAAGTCCAAGGGGAACGTGGTGGACCCCTGGGACATCATCCGGGAGTTCGGGGCGGACGCCCTCCGCTGGTACATCTACGTCTCCGCTCCCCCCGAGGCCGACCGCCGCTTTGGGCCCAACCTGGTGCGGGAGACGGTGCGGGACTACTTCCTCACCCTCTGGAACGTCTACAGCTTCTTTGTAACCTACGCCAACCTGGACCGCCCCAACCTGAAGTCCCCGCCCCCGCCCCAGGAAAGGCCCGAGCTGGACCGCTGGCTTCTTGCGCGCATGCAGGACCTCATCCAGAGGGTGACCGAGGCCCTCGAGGCCTACGACCCCACCACCAGTAGCCGCGCCCTCCGGGACTTCGTGGTGGAGGACCTCTCCCAGTGGTACGTGCGCCGGGGCAGGCGGCGGTACTGGAAGAACGAGGACGCTTTGGACCGAGAGTCCGCTTACGCCACCCTCTACGAGGCCCTGGTCCTCATCACCAAGCTCTCCGCCCCCTTCACCCCCTATCTGGCCGAGGTCCTCTGGCAGAACCTGGTGCGGAGCGTGGACGAGGGGGCCAAAGAGAGCGTCCACCTGACCGACTGGCCCAAGGTGGACCCGGACCTCCTGGACCAGGAGCTGGTGGTCAAGATGCGGGCGGTCCTTAGGGTGGTGGACCTGGCCCGCTCGGCCCGGGCCAGAAGCGGGGTCAAGACCAGAACCCCTCTCCCCCTCCTCCTCGTCACCGCCCCCACCGCCTTGGAGCGGGAGGGCCTCCGCCACTTCGCCTCCGAGATCGCCGAGGAGCTCAACGTCAAGGAGGTGCGGGTCCTGGAGCCCGGGGAGGAGGTCCTCTCCTACCGGGTCCTCCCCAACCTCAAGCTCCTGGGCAAGAAGTACGGGCGCCTGGTTCCCGAGATCAAAGAGGCCCTGGAGAGGGAAAAGGACCGGGTGGTGGCCGCCGTTCTTAAGGGCGAGGGCGTGGACCTGGAGGTGGGGGGAAAGACCCTCCGCCTCGCGCCCGAGGAGGTCCTCCTCGAGGCCCAAGCCCCCGAGGGGTACCAGGCCCTGGAGAAGGACGGGTACGTGGCCGCCCTGGAGGTGCGGGTCACGGAGGAGCTGAAGCGGGAGGGCCTGGCCCGGGACCTGATCCGGCTCCTGCAGGAGGCCCGCAAATCCATGGGCCTCAAGGTGGCGGACCGCATCCGGGTGCGCTACCAGGCGGAAGGGGCCTACCGGGAGGCCCTGGAGCGGCACAGGGACTGGATCGCCGGGGAGGTCCTGGCCTTGGAGTTCGCCGAGGGGCCCCTGGAGGGGTTCCAGACCGGGGTGGAGGACGAGGAGGGGCAAGCCCGCTTCGCCCTGGAAAGGGTAGAATGGGCCCATGGGTGAGGCCGCCGCCAAACCCCTGAGCCTCGAGGCCTACCTGGCCCTGGAGGCGGCGAGTTCCCGCCGCCACCACCTGGTGGAAGGCTTTTTGTGGGCCATGGCGGGTGCGGGGAAGGCCCACAACCAGCTCCTCACCCGCCTCCTCCTCCAGCTAGCCCCCAAAGCCCTGGCCGAAGGGTGCGAGGCCTACGCGGCGGACCGCCGCCTCAAGACCGCCCAGGACACGGTCTTTTACCCCGACCTCATGGTGGTATGCGACCCCTCCCCCTCTCCCCTCTACGAGGAAACCCCCTGCCTTCTCGTGGAGATCCTCTCCGAGAGCACGGAGGACCTGGATCGGGGGAAGAAGCTTTGGCACTACCTGCGCCTACCCTCGCTGAAGGCCTACCTCATGGTGGACAGCCGCAGGGTGAGCCTGGAGGCCTACCTGCGGCAGGGGGAAACCTGGGTCTACCGGGCCCTAGGCCCTAAAGAGGCCCTAGCCCTCCCCTGCCCTCCCGTGACCCTTTCCGTAGAGGCGCTTTACCAGGGTGTGGAGCTAGGGGTATAGTGCCCCCGTGCTGGAACCCCAAGCCCTTCTAGAACCCCTGGAGCTGGACGCCCTCTACATCACCCGCCCGGAAAACGTCCGCTACCTCTCCGGCTTCCCCCACCCCGAGGACGCCCAGGTCCTCCTCACCCCCGAGGGGGCCTTCCTCCTCACCGACCCCCGCTACCCGGAGGCGGAAAGGGAAAGCCAGATCCCCGCCAAGGTGCTGAGGCGCGAGGAGCGGGAAGCCCTCCTCAAGGACCTGAGGGGCCGGGTGGGCTTTGAGGCGGAGCACCTCCCCTACGCCGCCCTGGAGCGCCTCCGGGAAATGGTCCCGGTGGAGTGGGTGCCCACCAAGGGGGTCATAGAGCGCCTCCGCCTCAAGAAGACCCCGGAGGAGGTGGCGAGGATCCGCAAGGCCCAAGCCCTGGCGGAAAAGGCCCTGGAGCACGCCCTGGACCTCCTCAAGCCCGGGGTGGAGGAGCGGGAGGTGGCCTTAGAGATAGAGTTCTTCCTGCGCAAAGAGGGGGCGGAGGGCGCGGCCTTCCCCCCCATCGTGGCCTCGGGGGTAAGGGGGGCCCTGCCCCACGCCGGGGCCTCGGAGAAGCGCCTAGAGGCCGGGGAGCTCGTCACCCTGGACCTGGGGGCCAAGGTGGCGGGGTACCACTCGGACATGACCCGCACCGTGGCCCTGGGGAAGCCCCCTCTGGAGATGCGCCGGGTTCACCAGGCGGTGCTCTCCGCCTTGGAGGTGGCCCTGGAAAACCTGAGGCCCGGTAGAACGGGAAAGGAGGTGGACGCCCTGGCCCGGGAGGAGCTAAAGCGCCACGGCCTGGACCGCTACTTCGTCCACTCCCTGGGCCACGGGGTGGGCCTCGCCGTCCACGAGGGACCAAGCCTCTCCCCTTACACCGAAGAGGTCCTGGAGCCGGGCATGGTGGTCACCGTGGAGCCTGGGGTCTACCTGCCCGGGGTAGGGGGCGTGCGGATTGAGGAGCTGGTCCTCCTCACCGAGGACGGGATAGAGCTCCTCTCCCGCTTCCCCCGGGGCTATATGGAGGTCTGATGCGCCTTCTCGCCCTGATCCCCTTCCTTCTGGCCCTAAGCCTGGGCCAAAGCTACACGGTAAAGAGGGGGGACACCCTCTACCGCATCGCCAAAGCCCACGGCCTCACGGTGGCGGAGCTCATGCGCCTGAATGGCCTCACCTCGGCGCGCATCTACCCCGGCCAGGTGCTGAGGATAGGTGGGGAAGGACCAAAAGAGCCCAGGGGGCGCTTCTTCCAGGAAGGCCTCGCCGTCTGGTATGGCCCCGGCTTCCACGGCAAAAGGACCGCCAGCGGCGAGGTCTACGACATGCACACCCTCACCGCCGCCCACCCCACCCTCCCCTTCGGCACCCGGGTGCGGGTCACGAACCTCAAAAACGGCCGGAGCGTGGTGGTGCGCGTCAACGACCGGGGGCCTTTTGGAGGGCGGTACATCATTGACCTCTCCTACGCCGCCGCCAAGGCCATCGGGGCCCTTTCCGCCACCCGGGTGCGCCTGGAGGTGCTGAAGTGATGGTCCGCTACGGGTTTCACCTCTCCATCGCCGGCAAGAAAGGGGTGGCCGGGGCCCTCGAGGAGGCCCTGGCCCTGGGGCTAAGCGCCTTCCAGATCTTCGCCAAAAGCCCCCGGAGCTGGAAGACCCGAGCCCTCTCCCAGGGGGAGGTGGAGGCCTTCCGCGCCCTGAAGGAGATGGCGGGGGGGATGCCCGCCGTGATCCACGCCTCCTACCTGGTGAACCTGGGGGCGGAGGGGGAGCTTTGGGAAAAGAGCGTCATGAGCCTGGCCGACGACCTGGAAAAGGCCGCCATCCTGGGGGTGGAGTACGTGGTGGTCCACCCCGGCTCCGGGGACCCCAAAAGGGTCAAGGAAGGGGCCCTCAAGGCCCTCCGCCTGGCAGGGGTCCGGGAGCGGCCCACCCTCCTCCTGGAGAACACCGCCGGGGGTGGGGAGAAGGTGGGAAGCCGCTTTGAGGAGCTGGCCTGGCTCCTGGAGGACACCCCCCTGCAGGCCTGCCTGGACACCTGCCACGCCTTCGCCGCCGGCTACGACGCGAAAGAAGACCCCCAAGGGGTCCTCACCGCCCTGGACCAGGCGGTGGGCCTGGAGCGGGTCCCCGTGATCCACCTCAACGACTCCGTGGGGGGCCTGGGGAGCCGGATAGACCACCACGCCCACCTCCTCCAGGGCCAGGTGGGGGAAGGGCTAAAGGCAGTCCTCCTGGACCCCAGGCTCCGGGGCCGGGTCTTCATCCTGGAAACCCCAAGAAGCCCCGAGGAGGATGCCTGGAATCTGCGAATCCTTCGGGAGTGGCTAGAGGAGGCCGCCCCCCAGGAAAAGCCTTAGGGCGGAGACCACCAGCACGAGAAGCCCCAGCTTAAAGGCCCGATCCTCTCCAAAGACCACCCCGAGCCCCGCTCCCAGGAGGGCCAGGGGAAGCACCAGCCAGTTGAGCCAGCCCAGGAGGGGCAGGAGGGCGGGAAACAGGAGGAGGAGGGCGACTACCGAGATGGCCAGGCTGAGGGCGCGCATGCCACCAGTTTAGCCGAAGAAAAAGCCAAAAAAGACCCGGCGGGCGAAGCGGAGGACCTCCTGGATGGGCCCCCGAAGCACGAAAAAGATGAGGAGGAAGGAGAGCCAGGCGTACTGCTCCAGCCGCCACAAGAAGGGGTGCCAGGAAAGGGGGAGTAGGCTTTGCAGGATTTTGGACCCGTCCAGGGGCGGGATGGGTAGGAGGTTGAACACCGCCAGGACCAGGTTGAGGCTGCTGGCGAAGAAGAAGGCCAGGGCCAGCGCCCCAAGGAGCGTCTGCCCCTCTCCCCGGAAGGTGAGGGCCACGCCCAAAGGGTCCAAGGCCCAAAGCCCCCGCACCAAGAGGGCGAGAAGCACGGCCAAAACCAGGTTGACGACGATCCCGGCGATGGAGACCACGAAAAGGCCCAGGCGGTAGTGGCGGAAAGCCATGGGGTTCACGGGCACCGGCTTGGCCCAGCCGAAGCCCACGAAGAGGAGGAGGACCGTGCCCAAGGGGTCCAGGTGCTTCAGGGGGTTCAGGGTCAGGCGGCCCAGGCGCCTGGCGGTGTCGTCCCCGAAGCGGTAGGCGGCGTAGGCGTGGCCCCACTCGTGAAGGGCGAGGCTGAAGAGGAGGGCGAGAAGGGCCAGGGCGAAGGCCAGGGGGTCCTGCTGCAAAAGGGCGATCATAGGCCCAAAACCCGGTAGACGCTATTCAGGAGGCCGGAAAGCCCCTGGACCACGGAGGCCGTGACCCCGGTGAAGGAGAGGACCAGGAAGATGAGGATAAAGCCCACCGGGCCCAGGGCCGCCAGCTGATCCAAAAAGCGCCGGGCCTCGAGGCCCCCCAGGGCAGAGAGGGCCCTGGCCCCGTCCAGAGGGGGCACGGGAAAGAGGTAGATGGCGGCGTGGAGGAGCATGAGGCGCTGGGCCACCAGAAGCCCCTCGCCAAAGGGGTAGGGCAGGAACCGGGCCAGAAGACCGTAGAGGAAGGCGGCGAAGAAGAAGCCCAAGGGCCCCATCAGGGCCACCACGGCCCCCTTCCGCCCCGGCAGGTTCGTGGGCACGAAGCGGGGCCAGCCGAAGCCCAATAGGAGAAGGAGCACCAGGCCCAGGGGCTCCAGGTGGACCCGGAGGTCTAAGGAGAGGAAGCCGTAGCGCCTGGGGGCCGTCTCCCCGTAGCGGTCCGCCAAGTAGGCCTGGAAGAGGTTGTGGAGGATGAGGCCCAAAACCGCGAAGGCGAAGGCGGTCAGGAAGACCGGGGGGTCATTGAGGAGAGGAAAGAGTCCCATCGCCCACCAGTCTACGGGCTAAGGCCACTTCCTCCTCAAAGGTCTTCACCTCCCCCCGGGCCCGGGCCTCGGCCACCCGCCTCAGGATCTCCCCTATCCTGGGCCCCGGCGGAAGGCCCATCTCCAGGAGGTCCCGCCCCCGGAGGACCCGGGGCTTTTCCACGAGCCAGGCCTCCTTCTCGGGGAAGAGGGCCAAGAAAGCGCTTCGCAAAGGCTCCTTTTCCATAGCCTCCCGCTCCACCCCTTCCCCCTTCCTCGCCCTGAGGAGGAGGGAAAGCCCCTCCTTAAGGCGCCTGGGCAGGGCCAGGGCCTGCGCCCTTTCCATGGGGTCCTCCTGGAAGTAGAGGAGGAGGAGAAGCCTGGCCTCCACCAGGGCCTTCCCCTCCCCCCTGAGCCTGGCGAAGGGCTCTTTAGGGGGAAGGCGGAGGCGGTAAAGGGGGTAAAGGGCGGAAAGCTCCTCCAGAAGGGCCAGGGCCTCCAGGAAGGTGTCCTCCTCGAGGGTGAGGAAAAGCTCGTCCCGAAGCCGGCTCTTGCTGGCCGTGGCCAGGACCTCGGGGAGGAGGGCCGGGGGAAGGGCCTTCAGGGCCTCCTCGGCGAAGCGGAAGGAAAGCCGGGCCGCCAGCCTCGCCCCCCGGACGATGCGGCTAGGGTCCTCCACGAAGGAGAGGGGGTGAAGGGGCCTTAAAAGCCTGGCCTCGAGGTCCGAAAGGCCCCCATAAGGGTCCAGAAGCTCCAGGGTGGCCAGGGAGAGGGCCATGGCGTTCACCGTGTAGTCCCGCCTCTCCAGGTCCTTGGCGATGGGGGCGGGCCGCACCTGCGGCAGGGCCCCGGGGTAAGGGTAGACCTCCTCGCGGCTTTCCGCCAGGTCCACGGATAGGCCGAAGCTAAGGCGCACCCTCCCCGTGCCGAAGGCGTAGTGGAGGGCGTAGCTTCCCCCAAACCTCTCCACCAAAAAGCGGGCCACCTCCTCCACCCGCACCCCCGGCTCCAACACCAGGTCCAGGTCGGGGCCAAAGCGCTGGAGGAGGGCGTCCCGCACCGCCCCTCCCACCAGGTAGATCCCCTGGGGAAAGGCCTCCTTGAGGGCTAGAAGCACCCGCCTGGCCCCCTCAGGGAGGGCGGAGAGGATGCGCTCCCCCAAGGGGGCCTCCGGGGAGGGCCGCTTGCGGTAAAGGTCGGTGCGGGTGAAGATGCCTAAGAGCCTATACCCCTCCCCCACCGGCTCCCCCACCAGAACCCGCCCCCCGCCCTCCTTGAGCCGGGCCTCCGCCTGGGAGAGGGGGGTGTCGGGGGGCAGGACCACGGCCCGGGCCAGAAAGCCCTCCACCGGGTGGTCCGCAAGACCCAGCCTCTCCGCCTTCTTGAGGTCCCGCCTCCTGGCGATCCCCAAGACCCTGACCCCGCCCTCGGGAAGGGGCACCACCACGGGCATGGCCCCGTACCCCCGCTCCTCCAGGGCCTTCAGGGCCTCCCGCACCGTGGTGGGCTTCAGGACCTCCACGGGGGCGGTCATGGCCTCCCCCAGGGTGGGCTCGGGGTCCAGGTGCTGGGGCAGGGTGGCGAGAAGGCGCTTTAGGGCCCCCCTCTCCCCCCTAACCCGAGCGAAGGCCGCCCGGGGATGCCCCCCGCCCCCCACCTGGGCCAGCCAGCGGGCCACGTCCAGGCGCGCCTTGCTGCGGGCGATGAGGAGGACCTCCTTCCCCAGGCGGAGGACGAGGAGGACCCCGTCCGCCTCGTGCAGGTCCAAGAGGGTGTGGGCCAGGGGGGCCAGGGCGGGCACGTACCCCTCCTCCTTGGCCCGGGCCAGGAGGAGGCGGAAGCCCTCCACCTCCACCACCCGGGCGCTTTTCAGGAGCTCCTGGAGGATGCCCCTGGCCTCCTGGCCGAGAGGGGTCCGGACCCAGGTCCTCACCCGGGGAATCTCGGCCCCCCTAAGGGCCAGGAAGTGGGCGGCCTCGAGGTCCAAAGGCGTGGTGGAGGGGAAGCTAAAGCCCCCGGTGTCCTCCCAGATCCCCGCGTAGGCCAAGGTGGCCTCCAGGGGGGTGAGGTCCAGGCCCCGCTCCCGGAGAAGGGGCACCAGAAGGCTCACCGTGGCCCCCACCTCCTGAACCCTTCCCCCCACCGCGGGCACGTCCCCGGGGGAGCGGGGGTGGTGGTCAAAGACCAGGAAGGGCACCTTCCCCACCAGGCCCCTAAGGGGGCCGATCCGCTCCGGGCGGGCGTTGTCCACCAGGATGACCTCGGAAACCCTTTCCAGGGGCACCTCCGAGGCGGGTATCAGGTCCAGGCGGTCCTCCAGAAGGGGGGCGATCTCCTTGAGGGGGCCCTCGAGGCCTCCCACCACCGCAAGGAGGCTCCCGGGGAAGAGCTTGCCCGCCAGGACCATGGACCCCAGGGCGTCAAAGTCCAGGTTCTCGTGGGCCACCACCACCCGCACGGTTAAAAGCTTACTTGACGGGGGCTAGGCCCCTTGGTACACTCAGGCTTGGCGCTTGGAGAGGTGCCCGAGTGGCTGAAGGGACACGACTGGAAATCGTGTAGGCGGGCTTAAACCTGCCTCGCGGGTTCGAATCCCGCCCTCTCCGCCAAAAGGCCCCCAGCCTCAGGGTTGGGGGCCTCCTTCTTGCACCTCCACCACCCGGGCCTCTTTTCTGGCCCTCTCCGCAAAGAAGGTGAGGCGGTGGGCGTAAAGCGCCTCCTCAAAGGGCTCCAGCAAGCCCGGCTCCTCCCGCTCTACCGCCCGGACAAAGGCCGCCACGAGCCCAAAGTCCCCGCCCCCGTGCCCCGTGCGGATGGACCCCTCCGCCTCCACCTCCAGGTCCAAAACCCGCTCCCCCCGCACAAAGTCAAAGACACGGATGACCCGCCCGTCCCCCAAGACCTCCCCACGGGTCCCAAAAAGCCGGGTCTCCCGGAAGCGCATCCGGGAAAGCCCCTCCGCGTGAAAGCTCGCCGTGCGGCCGTCCCGGTATGCCAAGGCCACCACCTGGTGGTCCGCCACGTCGTTCCTCCCCAGGTAGACGCACTCCCCGTAAGGACCCTCCGCCAAAGCCCTAACCAGGTTCTCCCAGGTCACGGGAAAGGCCACCACGTCCAGGGGCCAGCCCCGCTCCCCCCTCTCGTAGGCCTCCAGGTAGATGCGCTTCGCCGAAAAGGGGCACCCCCGCTCCACCTCCTCGGGGCAGAAAAGGCACCGCTCCCCAGCCCCCTTAGGCCGGTTCTCCGGGCGGAAGTGGTAGAGGCCCCCGAAGGAGGCCACCCGGACCACCTCCCCGGGCATGAGAAAAAGAAGCCAGTCCAGGTCGTGGACGCTCTTAGCCAGAAGGAAAGGGCTTGACTCCGCCTCCCGCCGCCAGTTCCCCCGCACGAAGCTGTGGGCGAAGTGCCAGTGCCCCACGGGCTCCAGGTGTTGGACCGAGACCACCTCCCCGATGGTTCCCTCCTCTAAAAGCTCTTTAAGCCTCCTGGCGTAAGGGGTGTAGCGCAGCACGTGGGCCACGGCCACCAGCCGCCCGGTGCGCTCCCTGGCCTCCGCCACCCGGAGGGTCTCCCCCCAGGTGGGGGCGATGGGCTTCTCCAGGAGGAGGTGGTACCCCTTCTCCATGAGGGCCACGGCCGCCTCGGCGTGCAGGCGGTCGGGCAGGGCCAGAATCGCCGCCTCCCCAAGCCTCTGGGCCTCCAAAAGCTCCCGCCAGTCGCGAAAAAGCGCCCTTTCCTCCAGGCCAAAGGCCTCACCAAAGGCCCTCCGGCGCTCGGGCCGGGGTTCGGCCAGGGCGGCGATGCGGGCCCCGAGATGGGCGGCGTATCGGGCGTAGGCGAAGCCCCGGTTCCCGCCCCCCAAAACCACCAGGCTCACCGCCACGCCGTCAGTCTAACGGGTGGAGCCCTAGGTCTCCGCCAAGGCCCCGTTGTCCCTTCACGATGTAGAGGGCCCTCGTCATCTCAAACTCGGGGCCACCCGAGCCGGCCCCCAGGGATGTGGGGGCTGGGCCTAGGTGTCCTCAAGCGCCCTTGGCGGCTCCAGGCCGTAGCGGGAGACCACGGCCCGGATGTCCTCCACCAGGCGGAAAAGGCGTTCCCTCTCCTCGGGGGT
>OGCH01000257.1_pt1 | contig 31488 bp, 38 predicted proteins | sample 1570111 | NCBI WGS metagenome assembly OGCH01 (sample SAMN03436243, study PRJEB24508) | hot springs metagenome | biome: Desert Springs; feature: Hot Springs; material: Water | place: USA: Great Boiling Spring, Nevada | collected 2008-12-01 | depth 0 m m | reverse complement strand
AAATTAGGCCTTAAGTTTTTTTTAATTTATCCGATAATATTATTTGAGAAAATAAAGGGGTGTACCTATGAACATAAAAAAAATAGATAGCCAGTCCTTTGACCTTTTCTTATCTGGACAAGAAGTTAGTATAAAACCTAGAGATCAAACGTCTTCATTTAATAGAGCTTCTGATAAAACCTTTTCCTTATCTAAGGAAGATCTTTTTCAAGAACCCTCAACCATAGACCCTAAGGAACTAAAAGAGACCTTAAAAAATTTTAATAAATTGGTTGATCTCCTAAACAAACGTTTAGACCCACTTAATAAAGAACTTAAAATAGAAATAGACCAAGACTTAAATATTCCTATCTTTAAAATATTAGACAAAGAAACTAAAGAGGTTTTACGTCAAATACCTTGGGAAGAAAGTTTAAAGCTTTTAAAGTACTTCCGAGAAATGAATTTTTCTGATAATATAAATTTAGAAAAGTTAAAAGGGTTGTTACTCCAAAAAGAGGTGTAAACTATGGCTGAAACACCTTTATATTTAAACAATGTAACCGGAATGCTTGATATAGATTCTATGGTTCAGGGTATCTTGCAACCCAAGTTAAAAAAATTTGCAAAACTACAACAAGACAAAGCCTCTCTTCAACTTAAAAACACGGCTATAGAAAACCTACTTGGAGCTATAAAAAGCGCTCAAGCATCGATAGACAGTTTAAATGTTGAGGACCTTTTTAAAGGTAAAACTGCTACGGTAGGAGATAGTTCAATCCTTTCTGCTTCGGCTACCAAAGAAACCCCTAATGTTTCGCTAAACATAACCGTATCTCAGCTTGCCCAGACAGAAACCAGAGTATCTACCCAAGGGGTAAACAGCTTGTCAAGCTCTATAGAGGCCACCAACTTTACCTTAAAATATTACACTTCTAATACCGATTATCTCTCTTTTAACATCAACTTTAGCGGAGGCAACCTTCAAAACTTAGTTGATGCTATAAACCAAGCTCAAGATAAGGTTACAGCCTCTATTTTTTTCGATGGAACTTCTTATAAACTTATGCTCGCTGAAAAAAACGCAAATTCTTCAACCAAAGAAACTCAAGATACGGATGCGGTTATACAAATTGAAAACCTTCCTTCTACTTTAGGAGATCTTGTTACGATGCAAGAAGCCAAAAATACCAAAATTCAATTAGGAACAAACACGATAGAAAGCCCTGACAACACTTTAACTAACCTCCTCCCTGGGTTAACTTTAAACATAAAAAAAACAGGTAGTACTTCGATAAACATAAAAGATGATTATTCAGCAGTTTCTTCCAATTTGTCAAAAGTTTTAGAAAACCTTAATTCTGTGATTAATTTAATAAAGTCTAACACCGATAAAAATCAACTATTTCAAGGCAATGTAATGTTTACCCAAGTTAAAACTCAATTTTTAAGCAACCTACAACCACTTATCAAATTAGGAATAATCAACGCAGCAGATGACGGAACCTTCTCGTTAAACACTTCTACCTTAAACAGCTTGCTATCAAGCAACCCTGACCAAGTAAAACAAGCAATTTACGAATTTAAAAACAACTTCTCAAAGACTTTAACCAATCTCAACTCTACTTTTAACGCCTACCAAAGTAGACAAAACCTTCAAATAGAACTTATAGATAAAAAAATTTCCTCTTTACAAGAGAGTATCGCAAAAGAAGAAAACAGGCTAAGATTAACCTTTAGCAAGATAGAAGCCCTTATGTACCAAAACGACCAGTTAAAATATAGGATACAGAGTTTTGCTACCCCAATATCCGAATCTAAATAATCCTTTTAAAATAAGGAGGATTTATGGTTAAAACTGTTTATAACTATCTTGAAAATCAAGTGAAAAATGCAGACCCTCTCGACTTAGTGATTATGCTTTATGGTAAGGCTATAGCCTGTCTTAAAATATCTAAAAACACCATAGAAGCAGGGTTAAACACCCCTGAAGACGTAAAAAAGAAGGCAGAGAACTTAAGTAAAGCTACAGAAATCATAGCTTATCTTCAAGGGTCGCTTAACTTTGAAAAAGGAGGGGAGATTGCTAAAAATTTAAATGAGGTCTATCAAACCCTTTTAAACGAATTACTTGTAGCCAATTCTCGAAATGACGTGCAAAAAATTGCAGACAGTATAGAGGTTTTAGAAAAACTTAAAAAAACTTGGGAAGAGCTTAAGTGTCAAGACCAAACCTAAAAGAAAGATTAATCGAAATAGAGCTTGCGATAAAAAACCAAGATTTAGACAGGGCTTTAAAGCTTTACGAAGAAATAAACCTTAATTGGGAAGACTATAAAAATAGTATAAACCAAGAAAATTTGCAAGCAATCTTAAATTTAGTAAACTTTTTAGAAAAACTTCTTAAAGAAAAACAAGCGGAATTAATCGAAACCCAAAAATTTCTTAACCTTAAAAAGGCCTATACCAAATTTTAACCTTTTTCCATAAAAGCTTTAAATTCTGTTAAGCGTTGTTTTTCCCTTTCTAAGGCTTTATAGGTTTGCCATAATTTTTTAAGCTTAGGGTTGTTTTCTACGTCTTTTTCGTCTAATTCGTGAGCTTTTAAGTTAAATTCTTTTTCCAAAGCTTCTAATTTTTGGGTTAGGTTTTTGATGTTTTCTTCACAGACCTTTATTTCTCGAGAAGTGGTAAACCAGACCTCGTCATATACTATCCCCATAATTTCATTCTCCTTTTAAATTTTTATTTTCTTCTGTCTATAAAGTAATTACTTCCTTTCATCTTTTTTACTATGGCTTTTACTTCAGCCGCTCGCTGAGAAAGTTCTCCTATATGTCTAAATTTATTAGGATAAACAGGTATCAAGGCTATAGAAACCGATGGTAAAGGGATTTCACTTAAATGACCTTGCCTGTCTTTAGTTATTAAAAATCCTTTTTTCAGGTCTTTCTCTTTTAAAAAAATAGAAAGGGTTGACTCAAACTTCCTTATGATTTCCTTGGCTACCTCCTCTGCCTTATCGATGGGGACGACAAACACAAAATCATCTCCACCTATATGTCCTAAAAAAGAACCCTCGCGTGCCTTTTCGTTTAAGGTGGAGGCTAAAATCCTGGCTAAGTTTTTTATAACCTCATCCCCTCTGGAAAAACCGTAAACATCATTATAAGCCTTAAAATTGTCTAAATCTACATAACCTATAACAACTTTTTGTTTTTCTTTAATAATTTTTTCTAAAAATTTTGAGATAGAGGTATTACCAGGAAGTCCGGTAAGTGGATTGTTGTCTGAAATCCTTTCTATTCTTTTAAAGGCGTACTCTATCCTTAGGATAACCTCTTTTAAGTCTTCGTAGATAAGCACAAAATCATCCACAACTTCAGCTTTCTTCATCAAAAATTCAAAATCCAGATTGTTAACCACCAACACGATAGGAATGGTGGTTAGGTTGAAATCCTTTTTAAGAGCCAATATTTGCTCAAAGGTTGAAGGGTCTTTCTCATGGTCGATAAGGACCATGTCAGGGGGATTAAACAAAAATTTTTCTAACAAAACTTTAGAAGAATTAAAAAATTTAAAAACATATCTATCTTTTTGCTCGGCAACAAACTGTTCTTTCAATTTTTTAAATTTAAAAAAATTATCCCTTTTTAAAAATAGATAGATGGTCTTAGGCATTAAGCCTCGGTTCCTTCGGTTTCTTTTTTAAGCTCTTCAGTAAAGAACTTAAGTTCGTAAAGCTTAGGCTCAAGTTTAAAAAATACTTCTTTGATAAAAGATAGGTCAAGCTTAAGTATCTTAAAGGACCTTTCATCAAGAGGGGGGACTTTTTTATAAAGGCTTTCTCCATAACCTCTTGCATGGATAAGTACATCAGAAAGATGTATCACCGCAGCCTCTTTTTTAAACTCTTTGGCTTTCGAAAGGTCATGGTGGGCTTCCACAGCTTCTATCAGCCTATCAGGCAGGTTCCACTGTCTCATTAGAAAAGCACCGATCTCTGCATGGTTTATCCCTAAAACCTCTTCCTCTGCCTTAAGAGGGTCCTTCTTTTCTTTTTCTACCAACTCAATTATTTTTTGGTATTCCTCAGGAAAAGCCACCTTTTCGATTACCCTACCAAGGTCATGCAAAAGACCGGCGGTAGCTATCTCCTGTGGTTCCTTTAGCTCCACTTTTTCTGAAAGAATTTTCGCACAAGCAGCTACCCCTACAGAATGTTCCCAAAGCCCTACGTCTTCTTTATGTAGGATTTCAAAAATAGAAGAGGTGGTAATCAAAATTTTTACTACGTTTATACCAAGTAACATAAGGGCATTTTGAACGGTGCTCACTCTTCTAGGAAAACCATAAAAGGCGGAATTAGCCAGTCTTAAAATTTTAGAAGTAATCACCTGGTCTTTCTCGATTAGGTCTGCTATCTGTCCTATAGAAACCCTTTCGTCTTCTACCATAGCGTTTAGCCTTTGAACTATAGGGGGCAATGTAGGTAAACCCTCAAGTTTACGTAGCTTTTTCCTTACTTCTTTTCTCTTCTCATAGGGATCCATAAAAGTCTCCTAAGCCTCTTTATATTTTTCCATCAAAAACTCCTTTAATGCCTCTTTAATCTTAAGAAGTACAGGATCTGAAATCCCTTCAAACCTTTTTTCTAACCCTTCAAGTTCTTCTTCTAAAGTTTTCTCCCAAGGAAGCTTTACTTTAAGCCCTTCTACTGTAATAAACTGGACCCCAAACTCTTGAAACCTTTTTAGGTGTTCCTCAGTAAGCTCTACCCCTTTACCGCAGAGGGTTCTTCCGTTTGCATCTATTACCTCTTCATAGGTCTTCATGCCAGGTATTACATAAGATAAAGGTAACCTTTGCATTCTCTAACCCCTTTAGATAACTTTGTTTAAACTATACTCTATAATTCCTTCAGCCCCTAATTCTAAAAGTTTAGGTACAAGGTCTCTGACCTCTTTTTCTGAAACGATTACCTCTAAAGCATACCAATCTCTATTATACAACTGCGAGATGGTAGGAGATGTTATGCTTGGTAAAACCTCTATAACCTTTTCAAGATTGCTGGCAGGCACATTCATTTTAAGCCCTACCTTTTTATGGGAATTAAGGGCCCCTTTAAGTAAAACAGAAATTTGGTTTATTTTTTTCCTCTTCCATGGGTCTTCCCAAGCATTTTCATTAGCTATCAACTGAGGATAGGTGACCAAAAGTTCATATATAATTTTTAAACCATGGGCTTTAATGGTAGTGCCTGTTTCAGTCACTTCAACGATAGCATCACAAAGACCTTGGACTACTTTTGCCTCTGTAGCCCCCCAAGAATAACTTACTTCAACCGGTATACCCTTTTCTTCAAAAAACCTTTTAGTAAACTGCACAAGCTCTGTGCTTATCTTTTTACCGGCTAAGTCCTCAAGCTTTTCTATACCAGAACCTTCTTTTACTGCCAAAACCCATCTGGCAGGTCTTTTACTTACCTTAGAATAAATAAGATCCTCTACGACTACTACCTTAGAGTTGTTTTCTAAAATCCAATCTTTTCCTGTAATACCGGCATCAAGAATACCAAGCTCAACATACCTGCTCATTTCTTGTGGTCTACAAATAACCATTTCTAACTCGCAATCATCTACCTCTGGGAAATAATTTCTGTGATGAACGTCTATCGTCCATCCAGCCTTTTCAAAAAGCTCGATGGTTGCCTTTTCTAAACTGCCTTTAGGAATACCAAACTTAAGCTTTTTTTCCATAAACTTCCTCCGCATTAAATAATTTTTCTTCTATTATCTCTAAACCTTTTTCTTCAAGCCTCTTATAAAAACAGCTCATATATCCTTCATGGCATACAGGACCCTTAGGTTCTACCTTAAAAAGTAAAGTATCTTCGTCGCAATCAATCAAAATCTCCTTTACAACTAAATAATGCTTTGAAGTCTCCCCTTTTAACCAAATCTTATTTCTTGTTCGGCTATAAAAGTGTACCAGTCCTGTTTCTAAGGTTTTCAACCAAGCCTCTTCGTTTAAAAACCCTACCATCAAAACCTTAGAGGTTTGATAATCCTGGATAACCGCCGGCACAAGGCCTCCCATCTTTTCAAATTTAGGTCGAAAATCCATCTACTACCTCCCTAAAAGCTTTTAGTTTTTTTTCCGGGTCTTTGGCTTTAACCAAAGAAGTTCCTATCAAAACCCCTTTAAATCCCTTTTTAAGTAAAGGTATCAAGTCTTCAGGCTTTTGATAACCGCTTTCGGCTATTACTTGACATCTCTTCGGAATAAGGTCAAAAAGGGTTAAGCTTTGAGTCGTATCAACCTGTAAGGTCTTTAAGTTTCGGTTGTTAATACCGATAAGGGTTGCTCCTGCAGAAAGGGCTTTTTCTAAATCTTCTTCGTCGTGCACCTCAACCAAAGAAGAAAGACCTAACTTCTTTGCCTGTTTAATAAGTTCTCTAAGGTCTTCCTTGGCTAAAATATTACTAATAAGAAGAACAAGGTCTGCTCCAAAAGCTTTAGCTTCTTCTATTTGTATAGGGTCTAAGATAAAATCTTTTCTTAAAAGAGGAAGGTCAGCAACCAGCCTTATAGCTGCAAGATATTCTAAGGAGCCTCGAAAAAAAATTTCTTCTGTAATCACAGAGATAGCTTTAGCTCCTCCTTTAAGATAGGCTTGGACAATTTTTAAGGGGTCAAAATCCTTTCTAAAATTATCCTTTAAAGGGCTTGCCTTCTTTATCTCAGCGATGATAACAAAACCTTCTCTTTCTAAATATTTTTCGAAATCAATCGGCGTTCTATCACTAAAAGGCCTAAAATAAAGTCCCTTTTCTTTGCGTTTTAAAACCTCATAGTATTTTTCTAAAAGAATACTTTCCAAAACTGGGTTGATTTTACGGTTTTCCATATTATTTTTATAAGGAAATTTTTTCTTTTATTTTATCCTGTAGAAAAATTTTTAAAAGATGTTAATATCATAAATTTTAGAAGGACGGAGGTAAGAGTATGAAGAGGACTTACCAACCAAGCCGTTTAAAAATGAAAAGAAGACATGGATTTAGAGCCAGAATGAAAAGCCGTTCTGGAAGAAGGATACTTAAAAACAGAAGAAGAAAAGGACGTTGGCGTTTAACGGTTTAAGCCTTAAACGCTCCCTAAACGGGTTTGAAAAGAGAAAAATTTTCTAAAAAAGAACGGTTAAACCGTAATAAAGATTTTCAAAGGGTTTTTAAAGAAGGTAAAAAAGTATGGGTTAATTCTATATTGTTGATGCTTTATTTATCAAACGAATTAGGAATAAAAAGGATTGGGATAGTAGTTTCTAAAAAAATTAAAAAAGCTACCAAAAGAAACCGAGTTAAACGCTTGATTAGAGAAATTTTTAGAAAAAATAAAGAATTTTTTCCTGAAGGATGTGATTTTATAATTATACCCCATCCTAAGATGGCGGAGTTGAGTTTGGCTGAAGTTAAGGCTAAGTTTTTAGAAAAACTTACTGAGCTTAAGAACTAACATGAAGAGTTTAGCCTGTTTTTTGATAGACCTTTATAAAAGGTTCCTATCTCCTATACTATCTGTATACTTTAATATAAACTGTAGGTTTTATCCTTCTTGTAGTGATTATACCAAAGAAGCCATAATAGAATTTGGTTTATTAAAAGGATTCCTTTTAGGGGTTAAAAGGATTCTTAGATGTCATCCTTTTTCTAAGGGTGGCTATGACCCTGTGCCTAAAAATCTTCTGAGGAGGCCTTAATTTAATGGATAATAGAATTTTGATTGCTTTAGGACTTTCTTTTTTAGTAATAATTTTCTTTCATTATCTTTATCTTAAGTTTGTCCCTACTCCTAACATAGAACCTCCTGTCATAAATTCAACGACTAATCAGACCGAACCTCGGTCTGAACCTTTAACCCAAAACACAACTACGCCACAACCTAAGGTTTTTGAAACCCAAAACTTGCCTACCTATACCATCCTTTCTCCCAAATACAACGCAACCCTTACTTCTTCTGGGATAAGATTTACTGAATTTTTCCTAAAAGAATATTTTAAAGACCTAACCAAAAAGGAACCTGTAAACCTTATTACCGCAAATAGTTATTCTCTACCCCTCGAGGTTTATTTAGAAACTAAACCAGAATTTGCAGTATTAGGCTATAATGGTGAGGCTCCCTCTAAAGTGGTTTTAGAAAAGGATGGAGAAAAGGAATTATCTTTTTTTACCAATCACCAAGGGATAAACTTAGAAAAATCCCTCAGGTTTAAACCCCAATCTTACTATATAGACCTTAAAGTAAAGATAACCAACCAAAGCAATCAAACACTTAACGACAAACTCCTTTTAAGAGGGGCTTTTGCACCTTTTGTAGATGGAACAAAATATGTGTTTATCGGTCCTTTTTATTACACCAACCATTTAAACGAAGTTAAGGTTAAAAATTCTAAAGTAGAAGAATATGTAGGAAACTTAAAATATTTAGGTTATGAAGATAACTATTTTATGGTAGCTGTCATTCCTGAAGGCTTAAACAATAGTTCATTAAGGGCTACTTTTAGAAATTTGACCGACACAGTTCAAGAGTTTATCTTATGGGTTCCGGTAGAAAATCTTAAACCAGGAGAAAATGCTACCTATCAGTTTAAAGTTTACATGGGACCTAAAAAAATAGAAGAGATGCAAAAAGAATTCCCTCTACTTACCAAGGCTTTATACTTCGGAATTTTCGACTTTATCGCTAAACCTTTGCTTTATGTATTAAAATTTACTCATCAGTTTACACATAACTTTGGATGGGACATCATCCTTATGACCTTGCTGTTAAGGGTGCTTTTCTTTCCCTTAAACCACATAAGCTATAAAAGCATGAAAAAGATGCAAGAGCTTCAGCCTGTTATTCAAAGGTTAAGAGACAAATATAAAGATGACCCACAAGCCTTAAACAGAGAGATTATGAATATTTACAGAACACAAAAAATCAATCCCTTTTCTGGATGCCTCCCTATACTTATTCAGATACCTGTGTTTATCGCTTTTTACAAAGTGTTGTTGATGGCGATAGAGCTAAGACATGCACCTTTTATACTCTGGATAACAGACCTTAGTGCTCCAGAAAGACTTTATATAGGAAATTTTGTCATACCTTACTTAGGTGGTATTCCTGTGCTTACGATTTTGATGGGGCTTTCGATGTATATCCAGCAAAAACTAACCCCTTCTTCTCCTGACCCTATGCAAGCCAAACTTATGCTTTTTATGCCTATCTTTTTTACTGTGCTTTTTATTAACTTTCCTTCAGGACTTGTTTTATATTGGTTTGTAAACAACGTCTTGTCGATCGTACAACAATATTTTACTCTAAGGTTAGTCAAAAAATAATCTGAGAGGTGGGACTATGGTTTTAGAGAAAGAGTTTGAAGGAAAAAGTTTAGACCAACTTTTGGAGGCTGCCTGTCAAGAATTGGGCTGTATGCCCGAAGATTTGGAGTTAGAAATATTAGAGGTCACCACTTCGTCTGGTTTGTTAGGAATGCCTAGTAAAAAAATTAAGGTTAAAGCCAAACTTAAACCCAACAAAATGCTTTCTGAAAGGGCTAACAAGGCTTTAACCTTCTTAAAAGACCTTTTTTACTATACTGATTTTCAGATAGAAACCCAAACAAACCTTCTAAAAGACAAACTTCAAATAGAAATCGTTTTGAAAGGTGAAGACCTGAAGTATCTTGTGCAAAACGGAGGCGAAGTGCTTTCTGCTTTAGAATTTCTTACCAATAAAATCGTAGCTAAATCCTTAGGAGTTGGACCTAAAATTGTGTTAAAACCTGAGGGTATCAACTTAGAAAGAGAAAAAAGACTTATCTCAGCGGTAAAAAAAGCTATTGAAAAGGTAAAAGCCTCCAAAGAGCCTCAGATAATTAAAGTAGGCTCTCCGCGGGAGCAAAGAATTGTTCTTAATTTAGTAAAAACTGAAGAAAATATAGAGTCAGTGATCGAGGGCGAAGGCAAGCAAAAAAAGATTATTCTAAATTGGACTAACTCTTAGTAGGTTTAAAAAAGGGGGGCTTCCCCCCTGATGTTTTATGGAGCCTAAACTTTATCCTGAAGACACCATAGCAGCCATCGCTACCCCTTTAGGAAGGGGGGCTATAGGTGTCATCAAGATAAGCGGTGAGGCCTCTTTATCTATCTTGAAGCGAATCTTTAGACCTAAAAACCCTAAAGCTTCCTTTCAATCGCACCGCCTTCATTATGGTTTTATCGTAGACCCAGAAACAGAAAAGGTAATAGATGAAGTTATGGCTGTTTATATGCAAAAACCTAAAACATATACTAAAGAAGATGTAGTAGAGATTTATGCCCACAGCGGTTCTTTTATTTTAAAAAAAATATTGGAATTGGTATTAAAAGCTGGAGCAAGACCTGCTCAACCAGGGGAGTTTACTTTAAGGGCTTATTTAAACGGAAGGATCGACCTTTCTCAAGCTGAGGCAATCCAAGAATTAATCTCAGCTAAATCCGAAAAGGCTTTACAGCTTTCTTTAAATGTCCTTTTAGGTAAGCTTTCTGAAAAAATAAACCAGATAAAAGAGAACCTTTTAGATCTATTGGCCCAGGTAGAAAGCGCCATAGACTTCCCAGAAGAGGACCTCGAAATTCTTTCTCCGCCTTTACTTATTGAAAAAATAAGCTCCCAAATTATACCAGAATTAGAAAAACTTATTAAAAATTATCAAGAAGGTAAGGTCTACAAAGAAGGGATCAGTTTAGTGATAGCAGGAAAACCTAACGTAGGCAAATCTTCTTTGATGAATGTCTTGTTGAAAGAAGAAAGGGCTATAGTAACCCCTATTCCTGGAACTACCAGAGACTTCTTAGAAGAAGAGGCTACTATCGAAGGGCTTCCGGTTAAGCTTATTGATACTGCAGGAATAAGACCTACAGAAGACCCGGTAGAAAAAATAGGAGTAGAAAGGGCTAAAAACAAGTTTAAAGAGGCAGACCTTATTCTGTTTTTGTTAGATGTAAGCTCCCCTCCTTCTGAAGAAGAAAGAGAAATTTTTGAAGAAGTGAAACCATACCCTCATTTAATTTTGCTCAATAAAATAGATTTGAAACCTAACTATTTAAAAGATTGGGAAAAAGAGCTTGCTAACTGGAAAATAAACGATTATTTAGCCATTTCTGTAAAAGATGGTACCAACTTGGACCTTCTTGGGAAAAAAATTTTTGAAAAGATCACAGGAGGTAAAGAACCAGAAATACCTGAGGTAGTACCTAACTTAAGGCAAAAAGTAGACTTAGAAAAAGCGATAAAATGTTTAGGAAACGCCTTAGAAGAGCTTAAAAAACCTAACCCCCTTCCTGAAATCATTGCTATAGAGCTAAGAGAAGCTATTTCTGCCCTTTCTGAAATAATAGGAGAAATTACCACCGAAGACCTCTTAACCAAAATCTTTTGTACCTTTTGTATAGGTAAATAATCGGAGAAGTTTAAATGTTCGTCCTGTCTTTAGCAGGTTTTGACCCTTCAGGTGGAGCAGGTATCCTCATGGATATCAAGGTTTTTTCTTTGTTAGGTTTAAAAGGAGGTGGAATTCCTACTACCCTTACCCTACAAAACACCTCGGTTTTTGAAGGTTGGACCCCTGTAGACGTTAATTACTTTGAGAGAGCTTTAAAACTTGTATTTTCTGACCTGCCTGTAAAGGGAATTAAGATAGGAATGATTGGCTCTTGTGAGATATTAGAAGTATTACTTTTTTATCTTAAAAAATATCACTCTGAAGGTTTAGCCATAGTCTATGACCCTGTACTTAAAGCTACGTTGAACCATCCTCTTTTTTCTTCTGAGGAATTTTTACCTTTAGTAAAAAAAAATTTACTTCCTCTTTTAGACTTTATCACCCCTAATCTTTACGAAGCCTCACTTCTTACTCAAACAGAACTAAAAAATCTCAAAGATTTAGAAAAAGCAGGAAAAACCCTTTTAGGATATGGGTGTAAACAGGTGATTATTACAGGATACCAGAAAAAGGATAAGATTTATGACTGTTTTTTTTCTGCAGAAAAAAAGGCTTTCTTAGGTAAAAAAAAGTTAGCCTTTGAGTTCCATGGCACAGGATGTGCCTTTTCTTCAAGTCTTTTGGGATTTTTAGTTAAAGGGGCTTCTCCTTTTTTTGCCTTTAAAAAAGCCAAAAATTGGTTATACTTATATCTCAAAAAAGGAACGGTCAATCCTTTAGGAGGTAAGCTATGCCTATTTCTTTAGAAGAGGTGTTAAAAATCGCCCATTTATGTCGGCTTGAGTTTGAGGAAGAGGAGGCTAAAAAGTTTTCGGAAGAACTTTCTAAAATATTAGACTATTTCAAAACCTTACAAACTTTAGATACCAAAGACGTTCCTCCTACTTTTCATGCCATCAAACTTCCTACCCCTTATAGAGAAGACAAGGTTAAACCTTTTGAAAACATAGAAGGTTTATTAGCTAACGCTCCTAAGACCAAAGACAACATGATAGTAGTGTCTAAGGTAGTAAAAGCTCCTTCATAAAAACAAGAGAGGTGAAAGATGGCAAAGACTGATTTAACCAACCTTACGATAAAAGAAGCTTTAGAATTAATGGAAAAAGGAAAAATAAGCGCGACTGAATTAGTAGAAGAGACATTTAAACAGATTGAGGGGATTGACCCTAAAATTAAGGCTTTTTTGCATCTTTTTAAGGAAGAGGCCCTTTTACAAGCAAAAGAATCAGATGAAAAAAGAAAAAAGGGAGAAAAAGGAAGCCTTTTAGGGATACCTCTTTCTATAAAGGATAATATCTGCATCAAAGGATATCCTACTACTTGTGCCTCTAAAATTTTAGAAAACTACATTGCCCCTTATGAGGCTACGGTTATTGAAAAATTAAGGACTGAAGGGGCGGTGTTTATAGGTAAAACTAACTTAGATGAGTTTGCTATGGGTTCTTCTACCGAAAATTCAGCTTTTTTTACGACCCGAAACCCTTGGGATTTAGAAAGGGTTCCTGGAGGTTCTTCAGGTGGTTCTGCTGCGGCGGTGGCGGTAAGGATGGGGCTTGGGTCTTTAGGTTCTGATACCGGAGGTTCTATTAGACAACCTGCAGCCTTTTGCGGAGTGGTTGGTCTAAAACCTACTTATGGGCTTGTTTCCCGTTATGGTTTGGTAGCCTTTGCTTCTTCTTTAGATCAAATAGGTCCCTTTGGACTTACAGTAGAAGATACTGCCATTCTTTTAAAGACTATCGCAGGCAAAGATGAAAAGGATTCAACCTCTGCTGAAGTTCCTATCCCAGACTATTTACAGATTATACATCAAAACGAAAAAACTAAATTCAAGATAGGCCTTCCTAAGGAATATATGCAAACCGAGATGGACCCTGAGATAAAACAAAAAATAGAGGAAGTAGTAGAAGCCCTAAAAAAAACCCACGAAATAAAAGAAGTCTCTCTGCCTCATACAGAATATGCAGTGGCTACTTATTATATCATCGCCCCTGCTGAGGCTTCTTCTAACTTAGCTCGTTATGATGGAGTTAAATATGGGTTAAGAATAGAAAGTTCTAATCTGATAGATATGTATAAAAAGACCAGGGCTAAAGGTTTTGGAAAAGAAGTAAAAAGAAGGATTATGATAGGAACCTATGCCCTTTCTGCCGGATACTATGATGCCTTTTATCTCAAAGCCTCTAAGGTAAGGACCCTTATTCTGAGAGACTTTTTAGAAGCTTTTAAAGAAGTTGACTTACTAATCACCCCTGTTACCCCTACCCCACCTTTTAAGATAGGAGAAAAGATTACTGACCCATTACAGATGTATCTTTCTGACATCTTTACTATTCCGGTTAATTTAGCAGGTCTTCCTGGTATCAGTCTTCCAATAGGTCTTAACTCTGAAGGACTTCCCATAGGACTTCAGATAATAGGACCCCATTTTAGAGAAGACTTGCTTTTTAGTCTTGCCTATCAAATCGAAAAACTGATAGACCAAAAATTTATTCCCCCTCTGATAAAGGGTTAGCAAGATGAAAAGAAAAGCACTTGGCAAAGGACTTTCTGAATTAATCCCTGACATAGACCAAGAAATCTCTTTACAAGAAAAACCTTCTTACGGAGGGATAAGATTTATTCCGATAGACCAAATCCTTTTTTCTCAACTGCAACCAAGATTGGTCTATAAGGAAGACGAAGAGTTCGAAGAGTTAGTAAAATCTATTAAAGAAAAAGGGGTTTTACAACCTATTTTGGTGCGTGAAAAAGGAGAGGGACTTTTTGAATGTATAGCAGGTGAACGCAGGCTTAGAGCCTCTAAAAAAGCAGGACTCACTGAGGTTCCTGCTATCGTTAAAAACCTTTCTGACGAAGAGGTTTTGATAGTTGCCTTGATAGAAAACCTTCAAAGAAAAAACCTAAATCCTTTAGAAGAAGCCATAGCTTACAAAAACCTTGCGGAAAAATTTGGTTATACTCAAGAAGAAATCGCGGCTAAGGTAGGAAAAGACCGTGCTACTATAGCTAATCTATTAAGGCTACTTAACCTCCCTCAAGAAATTCAGCAGGACCTTTTGGAAGAAAGACTCACGGTAGGTCATGCCAAAGCCCTTCTTTCTTTAAGTTCCAAAGAACAACAATTAACTGTAAGAAACCTCATTTTACAAAAAGGGCTCTCGGTAAGAGAAACCGAAAGACTGGTAAATAAACTCTTAGCAGAAAAAAAACCGGAAAAGGTTAAGCAACCTGACCCTAACCTTTTATATCTTTCTGAAGAAATAAGCAAGTTGATAGGAACAAAAGTTAATGTAAAGGTGCAAAAAAAGAAAACTTATTTTATCTTTGAGTTTGACGAAATAGAAAGGGTCGAAGATTTTATAGAAGGGCTTAAAAAAGCCTTTGGAAATTATTAAGCCCTTACATAGGCATAACCTTCTTTTTGTAACTCAACAAGGGCTTTGATGCCTGCAGGAACAGTCTTGCCCCCTTTAGGCACCATATCTAAAGAAAGATTAAATCCTTTTAAGGCGTTTTCACAAAAATAAACCTCTCCACCCAAACCGAGAAGCTCGTTAAAAAGTTCACTATATGGACTAAAATCTTTTAAAACGGTTATTCCTTCAAAGTTTACGATGATTTTAACTAAAGGTTTTTCTTCAGAAGTACAGGCGTTAAGAAAGTTTTTGGCCATCTTAAGGGCTGGCATAAACCTGTCAGACTGGGGAACATGCAGTAAAAGCCTTAATCCCATATTTCCCTCCCCTACCAAGTTTTTTTAAAATATATCACAAAAATTTAAAAACTACAATACTAAACAACCCTCAAACTCTTTTTTAAGCCCTCTTGAAAGAAGCCTTTTTAAACACTTTTGAGGGCTCTCTTTTTCAAACAAAACTTGATAGACCTCTTCGCAGATGGGCATTTCTACTTTTAATTTATAGGCTAAATTCTTTACTACCTTAGAAGTTTTTACCCCTTCTGCTACTTCTCTTAGACTTTTAAGGATATCCTCCAGTTTTTCCCCTTTTCCTATTCTATAACCTACCTGATAGTTACGAGAAAGGGCTCCGGTGCAAGTTAAAACTAAGTCTCCAAGACCTGCGAGACCATAAAAAGTGTGAAGTTTTCCTCCTAGTTTAGTGCCTAACCGTATCATTTCTATAAGTCCTCGGGTTATTAAAGAAGCTCTGGCGTTTAATCCTAATTGAAGTCCGTCACAAATCCCAGAGGCTATGGCTATCACGTTTTTCAGGGCTCCTGCTATCTCTACTCCTATAGGATCTTCGCTTCTATAAACCCTAAAATAAGGCTGGGCTATCAACTCCTGTATCTTTTTTGTCTCGTCTTCTTTTTCTCCAGCTAAAACCACGGCTGTAGGAAGCTCTTTAGCTACTTCTTTGGCAAAAGAAGGTCCACCTAACACCATCACTTCGCAACCATCAGGTAGACCTTCTCTTAGAATATGGTAAGGTGTTTTTTGAGTTTCAAGATCTATCCCTTTGATAGCAGAAACATGATATTTTACTCTTTCAGCTAAAGGTTTTAATCCTTCTAACATCTGTCTCAAAGTATGAGAAGGAATTACCCAAAAAACCGCTTCAGAATTACCAAAAGCCTCCTCTAGGTCTAAGGTAGCCTTCAGTTTTTTCGGAAGTTTAATCCCTGGGAGGTAAAAAGGATTTTCTTTTTCCTTGTTAATACTATCACAAACTACCTCTCTTCTTACTAAAAGAGAAACTTCTATTTCTTTTGAGGCTAACACTTTACCTAAGGCTGTTCCCCAGCTTCCTCCTCCGATGATGGTAATCTTTTTCATATGGCTACGCCTCTTATCATGGTATTAAATATTTTTGTTTTTCTTTAGGGACCCACCATTCTTCTAAATTATAGCCTATGCCTATGGCCGAAGTTTTAACTTCTTGAATCCTAACACTTATAGCCTCTAAACTCATCGGAATATAAAGAAAGGTATAAGGTTGGTCTTCTGCTAAAATTTCTTGTATCTTTGCATAGATCTTTTTTCGTCTTTTTTTATCTAAAGTATATCTTCCTTCTTCTAAAAGTTTATCAAGCTCAGGATTAACATAACCCACAAAATTTAGTCCAGGGGAGTTCTTTTTAGAGGAATGAAAGATGTCATAAAGGTCTGGATCAGGTCCGGTAGACCATCCTAAAATCACGGCTTCAAACCTTCTTTTATCTATAAACTGATGAATAAGGGTAGTCCATTCTAAAGTCCTGATGTTTACCTTTATTCCTATTTTAAAAAGTTCTTGTTGTACGATCTGGGCAGCTAGTAGCCTCGGAAGATTCCCCTGATTTACTAACAAAGTAAACTCAAAAATCTTTCCGTCCTTTTCTAAAAGCCCTTTTTCGTTTTTCTTAAACCCTGCCTCAAAAAGAAGAGCTAAGGCTTTTTGTGGATCGTAAGGACAACTTTTTTCTATTTCTGGATTGTAAAACCAAGCATCTGGTTTATAGGGACCGTAAGCAGGGATCCCTTGCCCTAAGAGTGCACCTTTAACTATCTTATGTTTGTCTATAGCCAAACATAGGGCCTTTCTTACCCTTTGATCCTTAAAAAAAGGATGGGCTAAATTATACCCTATGTAAGTAAAAGAAAAAGCCGGATATTTATATACCTGAAAAAATTTTTCTACTTCTTTTTCTTTTTGGAGCTTTAAGTATTGAAGTGGGGTCAGAGGTACCCAATCTATGCCTCCAGAACGAAGCTCCATAAAAAGGGTGGTAGGGTCAGGAATGATGCGATAGATAAGATAGTTTAAATAGGGTCTACCTTTGTAATAAAGCGGGTTAGCCTTTAGAAGGATTTCCTGTTGAGGTTTCCAATGAACCAACATAAAAGGCCCATTACCTACAGGTTTTCTACCAAAGACATTTCTTAAATAATCAAGGTCTTTGCCTTCAAGCAAGTGTTTAGGGAGGACCACCAGGTTACCCCAAGAAGAAAGGGCTAAAGCAAAAGGTTTTTTATAGGTAACCCTAAAAGTGTAAGGGTCAAGCACCTCAAACTTTTCTACTTCCTGAAAATCGCTGGCATAAGGAGTAGGAATTTTCGGGTCGGTAATCAACCTATAGCCAAAAGCTATGTCTTCTGAGGTTACTTCAACCCCATCACTCCATTTTACCCCTTTTCTTAAATAAAAAGTTATCGTTCTTTGGTCTTCGGATATTTCAAATCTTTCAGCGAGTTCTCCTACAAGATTAAGGTCAGGTCCATACTTGACCACCCCTAAAAATAAGTGCCCTCCTATCGTGTGACTCATAACATCTGTAGCTATCATCGGAACCATCACGCTTGCATCGGATATGGCTCCTATAACCAAAGCATCTCCATAATCCTTAGAAAGATGCTTATTAGAAGAACCTTCATAGGTTAATACCTCTTTACCTGCTACTACTATCAGACCTAAGAACAGAACTACAAGAAAAAACCTTAATTTAAGAGACATACTTATTCCTGTGAAGACTTAATCATAGGTTTTCTAAAAAACCTTATTCCTTTGTAAATCACAAAAATAAACCTACTAAACACCACCAAAACTATCCCTAAGGCCCACCAAAAAACTTCGAATCCTGTAGCTTTTCCTTCAAAAAGATATATCATAAACTCTCTTATCAAAAAGGCTATCAAAGCCTCTATAAGAATTTCTATACTAACTGCTTCATGCTCAAAATAGTCTACAAAGGCCCTTATCAACTCAAGCACTACGATCAAACTTAATACGTTGGTTACCAATTCTTTAAAACTAGCCCTAACCGTAGGCTCGGTAAAAACCAGGGTTAAGTCCTTAATCGTTTTAAAAATTCCTATTCCTAAACTTATTATCAGAATAATAATAGCTAAATTAAAAGCAAGTTTTATAATCCCTTTGTAGAAACAGATTATCCAATTTTGAAAAATTTCAAATTGAAAAGGTGGACTACAAGGCGACTCTTTTTTCATAATCCTAAGCTTACCTCCTTAAGGGTTTTATAAATAGGACCTTTGGGGGTTAAAGTACTCTCAAAAAACTTCACTTCTTTTACAGGAAATCTAAACCCCTCTAATTTTTGGGCGATTTCTGAGAGGTTTTTAAAGTATTCTTCAAAGGCTGTTTTATTGACCAGCTCTTTCACTCTAAAAAGGGTAATATGAGGATGAAACCTTTGGTCAAGTTTTAGTTTGAATTTCTTAAAAGCTTTATGTAAATCCTCTACCAGTTTTACCAAAGTTCCTGTGGGTTCTTTAAGCCCTATCCAAACCACCCTCGGGGTTCCTTTCTCAGGGAAAAAACCTATTTTATCTATGGTTAATACAAAACCTGGATAGTTAGTTAAAACCTTTTCTACCGATTTACTTAATCTTTCTAAAAGGTCAGCACTAACGTTTCCGAAAAAGACTAAAGTAAGATGAAAATTTTCTTCCTCTACCCACTTAGCCTTAAGTCCCTCTGGTTGTTTAATCTTCTCTAACTCAGAGAGACCTTTCTTCAACTCCGACGGCAAATCTATACCTAAGAAAGCCCTCATCATAAACTATAAGCCTCCTTAACATGTCTAAAGCGGTATAACTGCTTATCAGCTGAATTTCCCTCCTCTCTAATCCTTGAAACCAAAACTTAAAGGCTTTAACCTTTTGTTGATAAGCAAGACCTATGTAGACAGTACCTACAGGGTTTTCAGTAGCCCCTCCTCCAGGTCCTGCATATCCTGTAATCCCGATGGCATAGTCTACTTTTACTCTATTTTTAAGCCCCTCTGCCATGTCTAAAGCTACTTGATAACTAACCACCCCAAAACGTTCTATATGTTCTTTTTTTACCCCAAGCAACTCCACCTTACTTTCCGGACTATAAGTCACAAAACCCCTTTCAAAATAGTTAGAACTACCTGCAACCGAGGTCAACAGGGAAGAAAGCATACCACCTGTGCAAGACTCTGCTACTGCCAATTTTTTACCCTGAGAGATTAAAAGTCTACCGGTTACTTCTACCAAAGAAACATCTTCTTCACTCACCAAAGAAGGACCAAACCTTTTTTTGAGTTTAGATACCACCTCAGTTAAAAGGCCTTTATCTCTACTCCTAAGCACCAGTTTTACTTCAGGCAAAAGGGGATAATACCCTATTTTTAACTCCTTAGGGTCAAAGACCTGGTCTTTTAAAAAAAGGTTTAAGTCGGTTTCGTTTAGGTCAAAAAACCTTAAAACTTGAGAATACTCTAAAACTTCAGGTCTAAACCTTTGAGATAAAAGAGGTATCACTTTCTGGGTTAAAAGATGCTCAAACTGAGAAGGAACACCTGGTAAAACAAAAAGAAGTTTTTCTTTGAGGTCTATAAAATAACCTGCCATCGTCAGGTCGTCTGCTAAAGGAACAGCTCCTTCAGGTAAAAGAGACATCTTTCTTGCTATTTCGTGAGAACTGACATATTCTTTAGAAAAGGCTATAGCCTGGGCAACTTCTGTATTTTCTATCAAGTTAAACCCTAAAGCCTCAGCAACCGCCTGGTTAGTAAGGTCATCATCAGTAGGACCAAGCCCTCCTGACAGAACCAGAAAAGAATATTTTCGTAAAAGTTTTCGCAAATACTCCTTAATCAAGGACAAATCATCTGGTAAGGTAATAATCTCTTTTATCTGAAAGCCATGAGAAAAAAGTTCTCTGGTAGCTACCAAGACATTGGTGTTAGCTACCAGTCCAGAAACCAACTCATCTCCGATAAAGATTAAAACCCCTTCCATCTTAAAAATAAGTTTATATCAAACCATAAAATTTAGCAACATAAAACACCAAGGACACTATGCCGTTAGTAAGGATACCCGCCCAAAGGTCATCTAACATGATACCCCATCCTCCTGAAAACCTTTCTAACCTACCGATAAAAAGAGGCTTTTTAATGTCTAAAAACCTAAAAACCACAAAGGCTAATACAAACTCAACCCAAGTGTTTTTACCTATCAAAGCAAACCACATCCCTGCTATTTCGTCTATAACCACAAACTCAGGGTCTTTTTCTCGTACTATTTTGCTTGCCAGATGACTTGCAACTACTCCTAAACCTGAAAGACTTAAGGTCAAAACCAATTGATATAACAATGAAGTCTCTTTAAGAAACCAAAAATATACCAGCCCGGTTAAGGCCCCAAAAGTCCCTGGACAAACTGGTAAAAAACCGACAAAACCACCGGATGAGATAAAAATCCAAATAAGGTTGCGGAAAAAATTAGGCTGTTTAGAAAGGGGCATTTTCTATCTCCTTGTTAAAGCTATCATAATCCTCTAAAGTAATCAAAGACCTTAATTTCCATAGATAAAGCTCTATTTTTAATCGGTCCTCTCCTTTTTTGGTTTTTAAAACCTCTTTAGCCTTTTGTTCTAAAGCCTGATATTTTTGCATAGCCTCTCTTTTTAAGGTTTCTCTATAGGTTTCAAGTTTGTTTTTTAGGATTTCTGCCTTAGGTTTGAGTTTCTTTAACTCCCTTTCACATCTTCGGTAATATTTACTTTTATAAAGATTTTCTATCTCCTCCCAGTGTTTTAAGACTGCCTTTTGTTCTTCTTTATAAAGATCAGGAACCTTAGCCCCTTTTATCCATTCTACCATTCCTTTTACCTCTTGATAAAACTCCTTAGGCGGCGGATAAAGAGAGACATACCTTTTAACTAAAGGAAGTCTTGCTAAAAATACCTTAGCGCGTTCTAGGTTATCATCCTTAAACTCTTGAAACCTTTCTTTTAAAGCACAAGAAGGCAAAAGTAAAACCAAGACCAAAACTAAGGGTAATCTTTTAATCAAAAATTTTTTATCCATTAGATAGACTCTTTTCAAGTAAGCTAAGTTTTTCTGGAGGTCCTATGGCTAAGAGGATATCCCCTGGTAGAATAAGGCTTTCAGCCGAAGGGTTAAATTCTATCTGTCCTTCCTTTCTTTTTATACCTACGATAATAACCCCAAAGGTCTTACCTATTTCTGTCTCTCGCAAGGTCTTACCTGCATAAGGTGATTTTTCTGAGACCACAAGTTCTTCTATGTCTATGTTTAAATACTCTGATCTAGTAATAAACTCCCAAAAATCGACTACATTAGGTTTTAACAACATATGGGCCATTCTTAAACCACCTATATGATAGGGACAGACTACCTTGTTTGCCCCTGCTATTTTTAATTTTTTTCTGGCTGACTCTTCAGCTGCCCTGGCTATGATAAAAAGGTTTGGGTTTAAAGCCCTGGCACTTAAAACTACATAAAGGTTGTCTGCATCTGAAGAAAGAACAGACACAAGCCCTTTTGCCCTCTCAATCCCTGCTTCCTTAAGAACCTCATCTTTGGTAGCGTCTCCGATTATAAAGAAAAATCCTTCTTCTTTAATTTCACCCTGCCTTTCTATCACTACAATCTCTTCACCATGAGCTTTAAGCTCTTTAGCGATAATCCTTCCCATCCTACCATAACCACAAATGATGTAATGTCCTTTAAGCCTTACTAACATCTTCTTTCTTCTCCTTTCGTTAAAAACATCTCTTAGCTCTCCTTCTATCAAAATTTGAGCACCTGTGGTCACTGCATAGGTAAAAACCCCAAAACCTAAAATAATAAGCAAAATGGTAAAAATCATCCCTGCTTCGCTAAGAGGTTTCACTTCTTTAAACCCTACAGTAGCTAAGGTGATAACCGTCATGTACAGAGCTTCCAAAAAAAGCATATCTTCTATTATGATATAACCTACCGTTCCCAAAGCTATTATACCAGCAACCAAAATTAAAACCAAAAAAAGACGTCTGTTTACCGAATAAGTATAATCCATAGACCCTAAACTATAACCTTAATCTTTCCTTTTCCTTCCGATTTGGCTTGATAAAGGGCTTGGTCTACTTTAAATATCAATTCTTCTAAACTTTTATCTGGTTCTATCTTAGCAACCCCTATACTTACCGACCCTTTTATCTCGTTTCCGTTTACCTTTAAGCAAATCTCTTTTACCCCCTGTAAAATCCTTTCTGCTACCTTTTTGGCTCCTTCAAGGTCTGACCTAATGATTAGAATAAACTCATCCCCTCCCCATCTCACAGGGATATCCTCTGCTCTGGAGTTTTTAGCGATAACCTCAGCTACCGCTTTTAAATACCTATCTCCTGTCAAATGTCCGAATTGGTCGTTGATATCTTTTAAATAGTCTACATCTACAAAAATTACACTATACTCTTGACCTCTTTTAATCAAATCAAAAATCCTTTTAATAATATCCTCTAAATAGGTCCTGTTATAAAGTCCAGTTAATTGATCTTTGGTTGCCCTAACAAAAAGTTGGTCCATCTCCTCCTTAAGATAAGAAATGTCATAGCCTATCACCAGATAATAAAGGCTGTATTCTTTTATAGGTATTACCTCAAAACTTAAACATACCTCTTCTCCGGTTTTGGTTTTAAAGCATAACTTAAAAGGCTTAGTTTTTTCTAATCCTTCTCGGTCTATAAAAGAGAAAATCGATTTTTCTAAATTTTCTTCTATAAAGTTTTTCCAAAAGCTGTTTGCATAGACTAACTTTTCATCTTGATTAAAGACTGCAACCGCAAGGTTAGACCTTTCGGCTATCATCTGATAAATCTTGGTAGCCTTGTTAACCTCTTCAAGCTGTGTTTTTAAAAGAGAATAAACCAAATTAAAACGTTTTACCAATTCAACAAGTTCATCTTCTCCTTTTAAGGTTATTTTCTCCTTCTTTCCTTTAGAAATAAGGTCTATCTCAGATTTAACATACTCTATTTTCTTTAGAATCAACCTCATATGAAAATAAAATACACCAAAAACCATCATTAAAACTAAAAACTGCACTAATAAAAACTTTTCGAGATACTTTTCAAAGGCAATTTTTTTAGAAACTGTAAAACTTAGGCCCAGAGGGTTTCCGAAGAAATCTCTAAGACTAATTAAAATCTCATAGATTCCTTTTTCGTTTAACTTAATGGTATTTTCTATCTTTTTTCCTTGAAAAGTTATAAAATCTATGTTGATAAGCCCAAAAATATCTTTTATTAAGTCTAATTTTTCTCCTTCTAAAGGAAAAACCATCACTAAAAGTCCTACAGGAGTTTTTTTAGCCTCTGAATCAGTTACCGGATAAAAACTTACTATGGAAGGTACCCCTTGATAAAAAGATAGACCGGTGTAAAAGGATTGTAAGGTAATTTCAGGATAAAGAGACCGATAATATCGGTAATGTTCCTTTAGCCATACAGGGTCTACAGGTAAAATCTGGTCGGCCTTCTTGTCATAAAAACCACCTGCCTTGACTTTTCCGTCTAAAAAAAGATATGCAATCACAGAAAGTTTATTGTTTACATAGGTTTCTCTGTTCAAATTGCTCTTAGGAAAGTTAGGCATTTTTCCGGTTAAAAAATCATAGGCATCATCCCAAACCGCCCAATCCCTGGTAAGAAGTTCCGACCTTTTCTTTTCTACCTCTAAATATTTTATTACCTCTGAGGCTATCGAAAAAACCCACTCCTTTTCTATCTTAAAAAAACTCTTTTGCACAAAAAGCAAATAAATAAACCAGCTTAACCCAAAAAACAGGATAAGTTGAGTAAAAAGCCAAAGTAAAATTTTATGTTTTAGCCTCATAAAAGTTTACTAAATAATTTTTAATTTGTTAGGTAATTTTACTCAAAATTTTACGATTTACTACTGGTTTTTAACCAAAAAATTTTTTAAAAACTCTATTTCTTCTTTCTTGTTTTTAATCGTTCCCTCCAACCTTTTTAAACGAAGTAGTTTAAGAATCTCTCCTATATCTTTTCCAGGTTTAAACCCCAATTTTTTAAGGTCCTCTCCGTTTAGCTCTGGTCTTACCTTAGAATAAATCTTTAGATAACGCAAAACCTCCTCCTTAAGCTCCGGAAAAATCACGGCAAAGGCACAAAGATAATCTCTACGGATTTTATCAAACCAATCTAATTTTTCTTTTAAAGATAACTTTTTAATCCTATTACAAAGCCCCTTTATGTCATGAAGTAAGTTCGCCAACCTTTTAACCTCTACTTCGCTAAATCCCAATCTTTCCAAATCACTAAGGGTTGCAACCAGCCCTAACAAATAGACCCTTTCCCTTTCCTTAGGGCTAAACTCTTCTTTTATTTCTTTCAACACCTCACAAAGTACAGGGAAGTTTTCTCTGGCTACTTCAATCCCTGCGTTCTCAAAAACCCCAAGCTGATAGGTCGTCTCAAGGAGGTCAGGTAAAAGGTCTTCTCCTTCTTTAAGCAGATAAAGCCTTAATTCGTTAACCAACCTGGTAGAAGAAAGCCTTTTTAAAGCCTCTTTCTGATAACAAACCTCAAGTGCCTGATAAAACTCTTCAGCGAAACTAAAGTCCAGCCTTACCGTATACCTTATCCCTCTAAAAATCCGGGTTGGGTCTTCTACAAAGGAATAGAGATGCAAAGGTTTGATAAGCGCAGACTCGAGATCCTTTTTGCCGTCTAAAGGATCAAGCAAAAGGCCTTCATAAGGGGGTGATAGACCTATAGCTAAGGAGTTTATCGTAAAATCCCTTCTTAAAAGGTCGTCTAAAAAATTAGAAGGAAAAACCTTAGGAAGCTGAGCGATTCCTTCATAAACTTCTTTTCTTGCGGTAATAAAGTCTACTTCTAAAGAAATTTTCCCTAAAAAGACCCTAACCTTATAAGTAAGAAATTGAGACTTAAAAAGAATTTCTTTTTTTATTCCTCCGTTTAGTTCTTGCAAAAACTCTTCAAGGTTTCCTTCTAAAACTAAATCAGAATCTTTAATTTCTTTAAAAGATAAACGCCCTTTTTTAAAGAGTAGATAATCTCTTACCATCCCTCCTGCAAAATACAAAAACTCTCCTCTTTTCTGAGCAAGGTCTCTCAGTCTAAGCAAAAATTTTTTAGCCTCTCTGTCTTTGGCTACAAAGTCTATAAAGTCTGCAAAATCAATAGGATAGACCTTAAGCCCTGGGGTGGTGCCGGTCATAAACCTCTCTTAGTCTCTTGTAGTCTAAATGGGTGTAAACCTGAGTGGTAGCTAAACTGCTATGCCCAAGCATCAATTGAAGGGCCCTTAGGTCTGCCCCTCTTTGAAGTAGATGAGAGGCGAAAGAATGTCTTAAAACATGGGGAGAGATCTTTTCAACGTCTATCCCTGCTTTTAAAGCGTATTGTTTAATTATCTGCCAAAACCTTTGCCTGGTAAGAGGAGTTCCCCTTCGGTTTAAAAAAACGTGGTCCTTACTTTTGGGACTGATTAATATAGGTCTTATGTTATTAAGATAGTTTTTTAAAAAATCAAGGGCATAATCCCCTATAGGAATAAGTCTTTCCTTTCCTCCCTTTCCCATAACCCTTAAAAAACCCAGCTCAAGGTTTAGGTCCTGCCCCTTTAATCCTATCAATTCAGAAACCCTTATACCTGTAGCATACATTAGCTCAAGCATCGTCCTATCCCGATATCCTAAGGGATGTTTTAGGTCTGGTTGAGACAACAACCTTTCTATTTCTTCTAAACTCAAAACCTTAGGAAGCCTTAACGGAAGTTTAGGATTTTCTAAAAAACCAAGGTTTACGTTTAATCCTTTTTCTACCTCTAAAAACTTTAAAAAACTTCTAAGACTTGAAAGCTTTCTTGCCACGGTAAAAGGGTTATAACCTTTTGCCCTTAAATACTCTAAATACTCGGCAAGGTGATTTAAACCTTCTAAACTAAGGTTCCCTTTCTTTTGTAAAAATTCTATCAAATCTTTAAGGTCAGACCCATAGGAAATCAACGTATTAAGAGAGGCGTTTTTTACCGCCGACAAAAAAGACAAAAATTCTTCTACGTAATCCTGTATCAAAGGCTTAATTCCTTTAAAAGGGTTTCCACTTTAAAGCTTATGGTTTCATCCTTTGAAGTAAGGACCATAGTTTTAAGTTTTGAAAGCATCCCTTGTTTTTCGGTGGTGGTTTTCTGAGGAAAAGTTTCTTTTATTTTTTCTAAGGTCTGGAGAACTAAAGTTTTATCTTCTAAGTCTAAAAACAACATAAGGGTTCTCCAGTCTTCAGGTAATCCGTATTTTTCTACAAACTCTTTAGCTAATTTTTTAAAATTTTTATTGCCGTACTGCTGATGAAGTTTCTCTAAAAAACTTTGCTTTTCTAACTCATCTTTATCTAAAAACAATTTATCAAGCTCTTTTAAATATTTTTGCTTATTTTTAGTGTCTGCTACAGAGGAAGTTCTGTCTTGTCTTTCTAACTTTTTTCTAATTTTACTTAATCCACTTTGGGACTTTAGCTTGTCTATTTCCCTCCAAGAAAGTTTTCTGTCTCCGTCATCTTTTGCCATCCTTACCTCCTCCTTACCTTATTTTACATTTTACCTGAAAAAACTCTAACTCAGGTAACATAACTGCTGTCAAGAAACCACCGTAAATACAGCCGGTGTCTATACCTATCCGGTTAGGTCCTACAAAAGGGGTAATAAAGGGAGTATGTCCAAAAACCACTGTTTTAGGTAAAGGTTTAGTAGAACCATAAAAAGTTTCTCTTATCCATAAAAAATCTTCTTCTGTTTGTTTGTCCCAAGGTTTATAAGGATTTATCCCTGCATGAACAAAAAAATAATCCTTATTCTCAAAAAACAGCTTAAGGTCTTTAAAAAAAAGTTGATGTTCGGTAGGAATTTCTATCATCCTTTTTTCTGGATTATAATAGTCTCTTATAGTAACCTCCCCTCCGTTATAAAGAAAAAGTTCAACATCTTTTCCTTCCAAAAATCTTTCGAACATCCATTCATGATTCCCCTTAAGGGTAATCACTCGGTCTGGATATTCTTTCTTTAAACTTACTATCCTTTCTACTACTCCTTTAGGGCTCTCTCCTCTGTCTATATAATCTCCAAGAAAAACCACCAAGTCATGGCCCCAATCAACCGGTAAAATCTCAAGCAAAGCTTCTAAACTATCAAGACAACCATGGATGTCTCCGATGGCAAACATCCTAAGGTCTTCGGACATTATATATCCCAAAACCTTGCCCTTCGGTCATCAAGACGTTTAAGACCATATTTTTTAGCTAAACTTAAAGCTCTTTCCCATTCTTCTTGAGTAATTTTTCTATCAAGAGGAGGATATTTCCAGGCATCTCCACAAGGCCTATACTGGTCCATAAGATTAAAATAGGTGTCTTTTGAAATCTCCTCTGCAATAAATTTGATTACCTCTTCGGTTTGAGAAAGATCTTGAGGTAAAACTAAATGTCTCACAATCAATCCTCTTTTAGCTATTCCGTCTTCTATCACTAAATCACCCACCTGTCTATACATTTCCTTTACTGCAGTCTTAACCACCGAAGAATAGTTTTTTACCTTAGAAAGTTTTAAGGCTACCTCATCGTTCATGTATTTAATGTCTGGCATATAGATATCTACTATATCTTCTAACAATTTTAAGGTGTCTAACGATTCGTACCCTCCGCAGTTATAAACGATAGGAAGTCTTAATCCTTTTTCTGCTGCCAACTTTATAGCTTTTACGATAAAAGGAACCTGATGGGTAGGAGTAACAAGGTTTATGTTATGACATCCCCAAGCTTGAAGAATAAGCATTATCTTAGCTAAATCATCTACCCATGCAATGTCTCCGTCACCCAAATGACTTATTTCCCAGTTTTGACAATATACACAAGCCATATTACAATAGGTAAAAAAGATAGCCCCTGAACCGTTTTTTCCTACTAATGGACGCTCTTCTCCAAAATGTGGTCCATAGCTTGAAACCATAGGTCTGTCTAAAACCTTACAAAAACCTCGTTCTCCTTTTAGCCGATTAACCTCGCATCGATTAGGACAAAGGTCGCAACATTCAAGCTTAGTATAGAGGGCTTCTATCCTTTTATCTATTTCCCCATTATCCATTAATTTAAGATAAGAAGGATAAGGCCTCATAAAAGCTCTAACCAATGTTTTATTTGGGGAGGTCGTCTTATAAACATATTAAAGTTAAGGAAACAACCAGCACAAAAGGTAGCAAGCACCTTTACTTTGGTCAGATTTTGAACCCAAAAACTCTTATATTTTTCAGAAAAACCTTCCCAATAAAGAGAAATTTTTGGAGAGCCACAACAAAATTCAATTGTCTTTATTTTATTTTTTACCAAAGAAAACTCTTCTGTCAAGTGGCAAGGAAGATGAAAAAGTAAAGTGCTGTCTTCAGCCTTCTCTGATAAAACCTTAAGCTCATCTTCTGCCCAAAGTTCTAAAGCTTTATAAGCAGAAATACTCCTTTCAGCTAAATTCAAAAAATCTCTTTCATAAGAACTACCCTCAAAAAACTTAGGATAAACCCTTTTAAACATCCAAAAACAGGTAGCACAAAAAAATACTACAGGAGCCATAAACTCCTGTAAAATTTTTAGATTTTTTATCCCCTGCTCTTTTACTAAGGAAGGAAGGCCTAAACTTAAAAAATGAGCTCCACAGCATTGAGACCCTTCAACTACCCAAGGATTTATACCTTTTTTCTTTAAAATCCCTAAAAATTTGTCCAAAGCCTGAGGATAAAGATGTTTTAGGTCGCAAGAAAGATAAATCAACAAATCAGGCTTTTTATCTAAAAATTGTAAACTTGACTGCTTAGTTTGACCCTTTTTTTCAGGTAAAACCTTGCTAAATCTTCCTAAAAACCTGAACTTAGCAAGTGTTTGAAGAGGGTGCTCTCCTACTTGTTCTAAGAGTTCTTTTAAAATAATATTCTCTTTTTTGTTTTTGATAAACTCAAGCCCTGAGTCTACAAAACCCACCTTATTAGGACAAACCCTTTCACACCTACCGCAAAAAAGACAGGTTTCGAAAGATTGATGTGACATCTTGTGCTGAAAAAGAAAGAGCCTTCCTCTGGGAGAATAGACTTCAGACTTAAAAACTTTATAGGTTGGACAGTAAGGAACACACTTACCACAACGGGTACAAAGGTTAGCTTTAGTGATTTTTGAGATGGTTTCCATTTTTTTCTATCAAAAAATCATACCACCAACTACACCAATCGGTCTCTAAGATAGCCTCAACCAATTTTTTAGCTACCTCAGTAATCAACCTGGGTTTAGCATAATCGATCCACTTCTGGGCATAAGGGTTGTTTAGGTCTTTTTGTTCTTTAAGCTGGATGATAAGGTCTATTACATCTGCATCGTGAACCAATTTTGCTTCTAAAGACTTCAAGGCCCTATATTCTTGCCAAAGAGAAAGTACCTCTTGGCTTAAAGACATGCCTTCAAAAGCGTCTTCAAGGGCTTTTTTTTCATCGGTCCGGTTGTAAAGTTTGTTTAAGGCATTAAAGTCTCCGGTCCTTGTTTCAGGAAGGTCGTGAAGCAAAGCCATCTTAAAAAGTTTTTCCTTATCTACCTTTTCTTCTGAAAGCGAGGAGAGAATCCAAGCAATAAACACCACCCCAAAGGAATGAGAGGCTACATTTTCACGGCCTGTGCCAAGATAGGGATAACCTGTCCTTTCTATCCTTTTAAGAAAGGCTACTTCAAAAAGCAGGTTAGCATACTTGCTATAAAATTCCTTCATGTTTGGCAGCCAAATAGACTGCTACCTTAAAGATAAGTTTAGCTGCTACATATTCGGTATTTGGGTTAACAGGATCTGGTTTTACCTCAACCAAGTCCATACCTACCAATCGATGTTTAACCAGAACCTTTAAAATATCTAAAACCTCCCACCAATTAACACCCCCTGGCTCAGGAGTACCAACCCCAGGTGCAACCGAAGGGTCAAACACATCCATATCAAAGCTTAGAAAAAAAGGCCCTCCTTTAACAAACTCCTTTAACCTTTCTAAACAACCTTTAAAATCAGCCTTTAAGTCTTTCGCCCAAATAACCGGATAGTTTTCTTTTTTGATAAACTCATACTCTTCTTCACATAAAGTCCTAATCCCCACACTCAAAATAGGCACCCCAAGTTCATAAACCCTTCTCATAACCGTAGCATGGGTGATCAAACTTTGATTATATCGATACCTAAGGTCTAAGTGAGCGTCAAGATGAACCACCTTTAACCTTGGGAAAGCCTCTTTTAAAACCCTGATACTTCCTAAAGTTACCGTATGCTCCCCACCGATAACCAAGGGAAACCTACCTACACTTAGACTTTCTTCTACTTTTTGGGCTATCTCCTTTAGCGCTTCCTCTGGGTCAAAAGAAAGTTCCTCTACTGAATAGGTAAAAAAACCAAGCTTTTCTGATGGGTCTAAAAAATATTCTTCGTCAAAAAACTCCATATTAGGACTTACTTTAAGAATCTCTAAAGGGGCCTCTTTGGTGCCTTTTTTCCAAGAAGTAGAGTATTCAAAAGGAGCAGGGATAAGGGCTACCTTAGCTTGAGGATGGTCAGGTAGCCCTAAAAATGAAATTTTCATACTAAGCTATAACACAGGCTAATTATAAGATAAGGTCCTTTCTTTCCATTCTAATAAATTTTTCCACCGCCCTGATAGAACGAGGAAATTCAAGCCCTCTATCAAAGAACTTGATTTCGCTTTTCTGGATTTCAAAAATTTGGGTTACATCGGTAATCACCTTGTCAGCATCAAAGGGCTTGCAAGAAAAAACGTCTATACTAAGGTAAAGCTTTTCTGGAAAGGTATGGATGCTTATATGGCTTTCCGCAATAATAACAAAACCAGAAATTCCCCAATCCTCAGGCACAGGAGCATAATATTTAAAAACATAAGGGGGCATGATTTTAGTCATCTCTATTTCTTCTGGATATTTGCTTAAAAAATTATATATAAAATCTAAATCCATCAATTTTTCTCGATTAGCCCCATAACCATCTATTACCAAGTGTTGACCAAAACCATACTCAAACTTTTCTGTGTTTTTCATCTTTAGTCCCCCCTAAACCATGAAATTAAAAACCTTAGGACGGCTTTTAAAATATATCATAAAAATTTTTTGTCAAGATTTTTCCAGAAAATTTTTGCAAAAATT
>OGCH01000256.1_pt1 | contig 31684 bp, 32 predicted proteins | sample 1570111 | NCBI WGS metagenome assembly OGCH01 (sample SAMN03436243, study PRJEB24508) | hot springs metagenome | biome: Desert Springs; feature: Hot Springs; material: Water | place: USA: Great Boiling Spring, Nevada | collected 2008-12-01 | depth 0 m m | reverse complement strand
ATATTAAAAAGTTCTTTCGGAGGGGTTAAAAGAGGAAAAAAATGTGGCTATTTCTCTGTTTAGTATTAACCTTTTTTCTGACAACCAACTCTAAAAATCTTTTTGCACAAGAGGTAATAGATGTAAGCAAGGAAATCAACATAACCGGTGCTAATAAAGACCTTGTTTATTTTCCTGTGCCTTTTATTCCAGTATTAAAAGACCTTAGTTATCAAGGAGAACAAAGTGCCCTTTTAAAAACCGGCAAAGTAATCACAGGCATGCTTGTTTTCAAAGGAAACTACAAGGCTAATTCTTTGTTAGAATTTTATAAGGTCCAGATGAAAAACAACGGTTGGGAAGAAGTAGGGAGCTTTACCTCAAAAATTACTTTTATCGCCTATAAACGCCCTGAAGGACAAGCCTTTATCTCGGTTTCTGAAAGATATTTCTCTACAGAATTAAGAATCGTAGTTATTCTTAATCAAAACTAATTTTAAATATTTTTATAAGGAGAGAAAATTGTTTGCTAACGGATTTAAGGGAAAAAATGTACTTGTTGGGCTTACAGGCGGAATAGCCATCTATAAAGTTTGTGAGCTTATAAGAAAATTTAAAAACTCTGGGGCTAATGTTAAGGTCATATTATCTAAAGGGGCAGAAAAGTTTGTAACGCCTTTACTTTTTGCCAGTCTTTCAGGGCAAAAGGCTTATACTGAAGAAGACTTTTTTAAACCAACTGGAGAAATCTTGCATATAGAGCTTGCCAACTTTCCTGATGTGGTGGTGATAGCCCCTGCTACAGCCTCTTTTATAGCCAAATTAGCATCAGGTCAAGCAGATGAGCTTTTACTTTCTACCCTATTAGCTACTAAGGCTCCTGTATACATTTTTCCTGCTATGAACACCAACATGTGGGAACATCCTGCCACCCAAAGAAACATCGAAATTCTAAAAACCTGGGGATATAGAATTTATGAACCTGCTTCTGGAATTCTTGCCTGTGATACTACAGGTAAAGGCCGTTTGCCAGAGGTAGAAGAGATTTTTGAGACCCTGCAAGCCCATTTCGTTAAAAAAACGCTTCTTAATCACAAGGTTTTGATTACCGGAGGTCCCACTAAAGAATATATAGACGAGGTGAGGTGTATCACCAACGATTCCTCTGGTAAAATGGCTTTTTTACTGGCTAAAGAGGCTTATTACCGCGGGGCGGAAGTATATCTTATCTGGGGAGGTAAAGACCTACCAGGTGTTTTCCCAAGGATAAACGAATTTTTAGGAATTCCTTACCCTAAGGTTTTTCCTGTTTCTACTACTAAAGAAATGTTAGAGGTAGCTAAAAGAATTTTTCCTAAATGTAGGTTGGCAATCTTTGCTGCGGCTCCTTGTGATTTTAGACCAAAAACTGCTTTTAAAGGCAAGCTAAAAAAACAAGAGGTGTTAACCTTAGATTTAGAGCTTACAGAGGACATAGCTAAAACCCTTTCTTCTCAAAAAAAGCCAGACCAAATAACCATCGGTTTTGCCTTAGAAAACCCTGAAAATTTAGAAAAATATGCCCTTACCAAAAAACAAGAGAAAAACTTTGATTTAATCGTAGCCAACCCTATTAGCACTTTATCGGCTGAAATATCTGATTTTATCGTTTTTACTCCCAAAGACAAACTTTATTTTAATCAAGTTTCAAAAGACTACTTAGCCAAAGTTTTATTTGATTTAGTTGGTGTATAAGGGCAGAGAGGTTCTTCTTCTAAGTAGTCACCTGTAGCTTCATAGGCCCTGGCACGACAACCACCACACACCCTTATATATTCACACCGTCCACATTTACCTTTATACTTAGAGAAATCTCTAAGATTATTGAAAACCTCTGAATTTTCCCATACTTCTTTAAAGGTTTGTTCTCTTAAATTTCCGCAAGGAACCTCTAAATAGCCACAGGTTTGAACTATACCTACATGAGAGATAAAGCAAAAACCTGTGCCAGCAAGACAACCTCTGGTCATAGCATCAAGCCCAAAGTTTTCAACGGTTACTTCTTTGCCTTCCTTTTTTGCCTTTTGTCTTAAAATCCGGTAATAGGTAGGAGCACAAGTAGCCTTAAGCTGAAGGTTGCATTTATCTCTTTGCTCATAAAACCAGCCCAAAAGTTCTTCGTATTTTTCTGGGCTGATGGTGTCTATGGCTAAGTCCTTACCCCTTCCTACAGGGACCAACAAAAAGATATGATGGGCCACTGCTCCTAAAGTTTTAGCAAGCTCGTGCACCTTAGAGAGTTCCTCTAAATTCCAAGGTGTGATTGTAGTGTTTATCTGGAAAGGAACCCCAAATTTTTTTAAATTTTCTATTCCTTTTATAGCTCCTTCAAAAGCCCCTGGTACCTTTCTAAACCCGTCGTGGCTTTCTGGAGTGCTTCCGTCAAGACTAATACTAACCCTGGAAATACCAGTCTCTTTAATTTTTTGGGCTATTTCTTCAGTAATTAAAGTCCCGTTGGTAGCAAGCACCGGCTTAAACCCTAAGTCTATCGCTTTTTTAGCTATTAAAAATAGGTCTTCTCTCAACAAAGGTTCTCCGCCTGTGAGAATGATTATAGGTTCTGCTACTTCTTTTATCTCCTCAAGGATTCTAAAAACCTCTTCTGTGGTAAGTTCGTTAGAATAAGGACCTTGAGAGGCTGCTGCCCTACAATGCACACAATCCAAATTACAACTTCTGGTAAGTTCCCAAGCGATAAGTCTTGGTTTAAACTCTTTTTTCATGATAAAGCCCCTTTTATAAAATTTGATATATTTCTCTTAACATCACCGCTGTACTTTTAGGCTGTTTTTCCTTTTTTAGGTTTATTAATTCTATGATAACCACATCAGGAGGGGTTAAAAATCTCATCGGAGGTCCCCCTGTACCCACTCCTTTTGATACAAAAAGATAAGACCCCTTACCCAAATATTTTAACCCCCTATCGGTTTCATATAAAAACCTTACTAAGAAGGACCCTATCGGTCTATATAAACCTCCATGAGTATGTCCAGAGAGCATAAGGTCAAAATAACCCAAGGTTTCCTTTTTTACCAAAGGTTGATGTTTTAAAACCAAAACAAACTTATCCCGAGGGAGTTTAGACAAAAAGGCGATCTCGTCAAAATCTGTAGTACAGGCCTTAGCATAACGACAATCTTTATCATCAAGCCCGGCTATTACCAGAAAACCACCTACTACCTCTACCTGGTCTTTTAAAAGTTTAAAACCTGACCTTTCGATAAACTCTGAGGCCTCTCTCCAACCTCTGTAATATTCATGATTACCCATGATGGCATACTTACCAAGAGGTGCGGTAATTTTAGCAAGTTCCTCTGCCAAATAGTCCTTTTTTCTCATGTTTCCATCAACCAAATCTCCTGTTTCTAATATTAAGTCTGGTTTTTCTCGTTCCCAAACTTTTTTAACCAGTTCTATCTTCTCTTTTCCTAAAAGAGGTCCTAAGTGTAGGTCTGAAACCTGCATGATTTTAACCTGTTCTATATGAGAAGGGAGTTTATCGGTTTTAACCTGAAGCCTTATAACCTCTAATCCAAGGGTTTCGTAATAACTATAAACCGAAAAACCAAGGGCTAAGGCCAGGGCACCTAACAAAACCTTTTTTGAGGTAAGTGATTTCCAGCGAAAAATCAGGCGTATCAGGTCAAAAACAACACAAAAAAAGAAAAGATAAAACACAAATCCTATCCAAATAAGGACTACAAAGGCTATCCATTTAGAAAAAATAGGTTCTAAGAATCGATCAGCCCACCTGATAAAAACAGGTGAAACCACAAGCCAAACAAAGACCAAAAAGGAAAATTTACGAAGGTTAGCCTTTTTAACTATAGGCTTAACCTTCGTAAAATAAATATAAAGATGAATTAAGCCAAAAAAACAAAAAAAGAACAGTAAAAACCAGAACATGTGGTGTTATAAAGATGTTATGGTTTGACCCCGTTTTCCTCCCAATACTTATAGATTTTAGTCTTTACCTCTTCTGGGAGAGGTACATAGGTTAGCTTTTTAGCTATTTCATCCCCTTGTTTAAAGGCCCATTCAAAAAACTTAACCACCTCCTTGTTTACCTCTCCTTTTTCTTTAGAAAGTAAAATATAAGTTACTCCAGTAATTGGCCAAGCCTTCTCTCCAGGTGTGTTGGTAAGCCAGACATAAAAGTGTTTTTTTGGGTCTAAATCTGCAGCCCTAGCGGCTTCTTTAAAAGACTCTTCAGAGGGAGAAACTACAACCCCTTGTGCGTTTTTTAAACTTACCATAGAAAGCTTGTTTTGAACCGCATAGGCATATTCTATATACCCTATAGTATAAGGAGTCTTTTTTACATAATTAGAGACTCCTTCGTTTCCTTTAGCCCCTACTCCGGTTTTCCAGCTTACCGAAGTTCCTGTCCCTACTTCTTTTTTCCATTCAGCACAAACTTGAGAAAGATAATAGGTAAATATGGCTGTAGTCCCTGATCCATCAGCCCTATAGACCACTAAAATTTCTTTATCAGGGAGGTTTATGTCTGGGTTAAGTTTTTTTATCTCTTGATCGTTAAACTTCTTTATCTTACCTAAAAAGATATAACAAAGGGTTTTTCCGTCTAAAACCAAACTTTTATCTTTAAGCTCAGGTAAGTTAACCACTGGAACGACCCCTCCGATAACCGTAGGAAACTGAAGAAGTTTGTTGTCTTCTACCTCCTTAGGGGTTAAGGGTTTATCTGTAGCACCAAAATCAACGGTTTTTTCGATGATCTGTTTGATACCACCTCCAGAGCCTATAGATTGATAATTGACCTTAATACCTGTAAGTTTATAATACTCATTTGCCCAATTAGCATAAAGAATATAAGGAAAACTTGCCCCTGCTCCGTTAATAAACTTAGAAGCCTTTTCATTACCTCCTTTACAACCAAAAAGTCCTAAAACTAAAATTAAAATCAGAACCAAGGTTTTTAGCTTCATGAATTTACCTCCCTGCACCTTTTTGATAGGCTTTAATGATTTCTGAAAAAGTAAAAATAGATGTAAACTCATACCCTCTTTCTTCTATCCTTTCTCTTCCTCCCTCTTCCCGATCAACAAAAGCCATAACTTTTATGATTTTTATCTTTTCTTTTTCTAAAACCTCGATCGCTTTTAGTAAAGACCCTCCTGTAGTTATTACGTCTTCTACTAAAACTACCTCCATACCAGGATAAAAATTCCCCTCTATTTGCTTAGACGTGCCATATTTTTTAGGCTCTTTCCTTATCAAAAGTCCCTCTAAAGGATAGTCTTCTTCTTGGGCTTTAGAAAGGATGGCACAGACAATCGGGTCAGCTCCGATACTCATCCCTGCAACTCCGTCTACCCCAAGAAACCTTATTTCTTGCCAAAAAACACAACCTACTAGCTCAAAGCTTTTAGAATAAAGGGTCACCTTTCTGCAGTCTAAATAATAAGGACTTTCTTTGCCACTAGCTAAAACAAACGGCTTTTCTGGAGAATAAAGGAAGGCTCTTTCTAAGATAAAATTTAGAAGAGTTTCTCTTTTAGCCTGACGACAGATTTCACTCACAGTCTGTACCAAAGGATTAGCCTTACCTAAAAACCTTCTTAGTTCTTTAAAAGCTCTTTCTTCAGAGGGAAAATTGTAATAGATAAGATTTTTTAAATGTTCAAAGCTTTCAGGAGAAATGTAGGTAAACTTTATACCAAATCCCTTTCCTTCTTCCTTCCTTACCACTATACCTTTGATAAAAATCTTCACCTCAGGGCTTAAAAATAAGACTAAGACCACCTCTTGATTAGGTTCTGGACAAAACTTACTTTCTAAAAATACCCCTCCATAGCTTATGTCTTTTATCTTGGCTGGGTAACTCTCAGTCCCTACCAAAAACTCAACGTCTACAGGAATAGGTATACGAGTAAAAGAGCGTTTTTCCATCAGAACCAACCCCATCTATGTTTTTTTTTCTTACAAGGCTTACATTCACACTCAGGATTAACCACCTTACCCAACAGCTCAACCATTATGTTTTTAGCTACATCAAAACTTATAACTACCTTTGAAGTTTCATTTTTAAGTAAAAAGTTTCTTCCCCAAACTCTTAAAACCTCAAAAACATCCCCCTTTCTTAATCCCATCGCCTCTATTTTTTTTATTATAGCATCTTCTCCTAAAAAGTCTTCTATCTTTACCTTATCTCCGCATTTAGCGTCTATTAACAACATAAAAAATACCTCCACTATCCTGTCTGCCTGCATCTCTGACAGATACCAAAAATTTCAAGATGATAGGTTAAAGGTAAAAACCCTTTCCTTTTCATGTCCTTTTGTAGCAAAATTTCCAGTCTTTCGTCTATCATCTCCTCTACTTGTTTACACTTTATACAAATAAAATGTAAATGCAGTTTTTTCTTTAAAGTAACTTCATAGAAGGATCGGCCATTCTGTCTGTAAACTTCTTGAATATATCCTCCTTCTATCAAAAGAGGAATGGTTCTATAAACCGAAGCTTTTGAAATTTTATGTCCTTTGTTTTTTAAACTGAGATAAACGTCTTCTACATCAAAATGTTTAGTATATTCCAAAATTTCTTGAAAAATTTTCTCCCTTTCTGGAGTATACTTTAAACCTTTAGATTTTATAAAACTTCGAAATTTCCTTATCTCTTCTAACATCCTTTTAACTCCATTTTATTTGATTTTTAAACTCAATTAAATAAATATATAGTATTAACAAAAAACAAAATGTCAAGGGAGGATTGAAGCTAATTAAAAATTTCCTTTAGGATCCCTCTGCCTTATTCTTAAAATAGGTATTCTTAAGATAGAAATAAATTCAGAACCTGTTCCAGCCCCTAAAACAAATGGCTGTTTGAACCTGTGGCTCAGAAGGATAAAAAATTTTAAAAACATCGTGACCTGGTAGTAAATTTTTAAAAACCTATTATAATTTTTCTATGCTTGATAAACAATATCTTACCCTTAAAAATGCCTTAGACCTTCTTTTAGCTAAAATTCCGTTTAAAAGTTTACCCTCAGAAGAGATCCCTATAGAAGAAGCCTATTTTAGGATTGCTGCAGAAGACGTTTTTTCTCCTGAGAACCTGCCAGGTTTTAAGAGGTCTACCGTAGATGGGTTTGCAGTAAGGGCGCAAGATACCTTTGGTGCCAAAGACACTATGCCTGCTTATCTTACGGTAAAGGGAGAAATTTTGATGGGAGCGGTCCCCTCTTTTGAGCTAAATCCTGGAGAAGCCGCCTATATACCTACTGGTGGGATGCTTCCTAAAGGTGCAGATGCCGTGGTAATGGTAGAACATGTAAACGTAGTTTCCTCAGACCTGATAGAAATTTTAAAACCTGTAGGTCCTTTAGAAAATGTAATTTTAGAGGATGAAGACATAAAAAAAGGAGAACTTGTCATCTCTGCAGGAACTAAGCTCAAACCCCATCATATAGGTGGTTTAGCAGGATTGGGTATAACAAAAATAAAAGTAACCGCTAAACCGAAGGTAGGTATTATTCTCACAGGTGATGAAATCATCCCCCATCATGAAAAAGTCTCTCCTGGTAAAGTAAGAGATATAAATTCTTTTACCTTAGCAGGTATGATCTTAGAGGAAGGAGGTATCCCTGTTAAGTTTGGGATAGTAAAAGACGATTATCAGGCTATAAAAGAGTTGGTAACCAAGGCTTACCATCAAACAGACATGGTGCTTATTACCGGCGGAACCAGCGCAGGAACCAAAGACGTAACTGCTCAAGTTATAGATGAACTTGGCCCCCCAGGGGTTCTTTTTCATGGAGTTTCTATAAAACCTGGAAAACCGATTATTGGAGGCTTATGTGGAAATAAACCGATTTTTGGTTTACCAGGCCATCCTGTAGCGGTATATGTTTGTTTTTCCTTTTTAGTAAAGCCAGTTTTGCAAAAGATGATGGGACTTGCCTCTAAAAACTACACCCCTTTTATCAAGGCTAAAATGGCTAAAAGTATACAATCTCAAGCAGGTAGAACTGATTTCATCAGGGTATATCTGGAGGAAAAAGACGGAAAACTCTATGCCGTTCCCCTTATTTCTAAGTCTGGCCTTATTATGTCCTTAGTCAAAGCTGACGGAATAGTCATCATTTCTGAAGACCTTCTTGGTATAGAAAAAGACGAAGAGGTAGCGGTTTTTCTCTGCTAATTTTTTCACAAACCTTTTCCAAAATTTTTTGGTTAACTAATTTATAAAATTACAGTTAACACAAAACTTTTACCTTATTTTAAAAGGGGGAGGCTTATGCGAAAAAATTGGGTTGTCTTTTTTTTATTTTTTTGTTTTTTGGTTTTAAGTCCTGTGATCAGTTTAGCTGTGGAGCATGAATTTGGTGGGTCTTTAAGGTTTCGTTATGAGTTGTGGGATAACATCGTTTCCTTAGGTTATCAAGAAGAAATTAAAAATTCAAACAAAGACCGTAATTTTTTTAGACTGAGGGCCCAGGTTTGGGATAAAATAACCTTTAACAATTCTACCTCTTTTTATGTAAGACTGGCTACTGAACCCAAGTATCATATGGGACCAAACTATTTAATATTAAAAGACGCTCAAGAGAAAAGACATTTTGACCAAGATGAAATCTTTATAGACAACCTCTACTTAGACCTTAAAAAACCTTTAGGTTTACCTGTTAACCTTAGGATAGGAAGACAAGATTTCCTTGGCAAGGACATGTATGGAGAGGGCTTTTTGATTTTAGAAGGAACACCTAACGATGGCTCAAGGTCCTTTTATTTTAATGCTTTAAAAGCCACCTTACTTTTTAACCCTAACCATACGGTAGACATAGTTTTAGTTTCAAACCCTCAAAGAGACGTTTATCTCCCGGTAATACATCCTTCTTATGACGACGGAAAAGACATAAGTTATATCCAGCATAAAAAAAGGCTTACTGGGTCTAATGAAAGAGGTTTTTGGGTTTATGGAAGGCACAAGCTCTCAGAAAAGCTCAACGTTGAACCTTATTATATTTATAAAAAAGAAGAAAAATCACAAGTAATAAGCCATGCAAGCTATATTCATACTATAGGAATGAGGGCGGTCTATAAGCTTGGAGCTTATACTTTAAGAGGAGAGATCGCTAAACAATGGGGTGAATACTCAAACGAGGTTGATAGGTCAGGACTTGGAGGATATGCATTTTTAACCAGAAAGTTTGAAAAATGTCCGGTAAAACCAGAGGTTGAGATAGGTTATGTTTATCTTTCAGGAGACGACCCTAAAACCCAAAAAAACGAAGGGTTCAACCCTCTTTTTTCCCGCGCTCCTATCTGGAATGAACTCATTTTTTATACCTATATCTATGAAACCAGCTCCAAAGGAGGACCTATTCCTGGATACTGGACTAATCTTAAAGCACCGATGATTACCCTAAAATTTTATCCCTACAAAAACACCGAGTTTAAGATAAGTTATCAAAAACTTATGGCAGATGAAAAAGCAACAAGCTCTCCCAGTGGGATGTTTGGAAACGGTAAAAACAGGGGAGACCTTTTGGCCTTTCTTTTACAACATAGGTTTAACCAAAAACTTAGTGGATTTTTACAGTATGAAATCCTAAATCCCGGAGATTTTTATTTTGATAAGTCTAAAAGCGCCAACTTTTTTAGGGCGCAACTCTTTTATCAATTCTAACCTACAAATAATACTTTTCCCCTTAGGCAAGGTTTTAGCCTAAGGGGAACTTTTAAAATACTCATAAATCTTTTGAGAAAAACTTTGTTGAGCCTCCCAGTCTCCAAACAAAAGTCCTTTACCTACCAAAGATTTTATCAGTTTAACTAAGGTTTCTGGAAGTCTACCAAGAGGTTTGTTTAAGAAAGGGGTTTGAGGAAGAGGCATAAAGGTATGGGCATGCACCACCGCACCCATTCCAACTAAGTCTTCTATAACCTTTATCGTCTGAAGAACGTCTTCTTCTGTTTCTTCAGGCAGACCAAAAATAAAGTCTACTTTAGGTTTTAAGCCTGATTCGATGGTTAATCTTACTGCTCGATAGACATCTTCTACGGTATGGCCTCTTCTACAAAGATTTAACATCCTTGGACTACCTGTTTGAGCTCCTATTACTAAGTTATCGTTTGATGCATAGGTTTTTACCAAACAAATAGTCTCAGGGGTTACATGTTCAGGCCTTACTTCAGAGGGGAAGCTTCCGAAAAAAATCCTACCTTGATTTCCTACCAAGGCTTTGATTTCTTTTAATAAGGTTTCAAGACTTTCTAAGTTTATAGTTTTCCCATCTTCTGAACCATAGGAAAAAGCATTAGGGGTAATAAACCTTATATCTCTAAGTCCTCTTTTTAAAAGCAATTCTACCGCGGTTAAAATTTTATCTAAAGACCTGTGCCTAACTTTTGTTCCAAAAAGCCGTGAGGTTTGACAAAAATTACAACCAAAGGGACAACCTCTGGTAATCTCTAAAGGACCGAAACGTTTAAACTTAGGGCTAAAAGGCAAAAATCTATCAAGGTCTATTTGATGGCTTCGGGGGTTCACCCTTATTTTTCCCTCTTTATCTTTAAAAGCTATACCTTCTACATCTTCAAAAGATTTATCGTTTAAAACTCTCTCTAAAACCTCTATCCAGGCCTCCTCCCCTTCTCCTAAAACCACCACATCTGCACCTACCTTAATTACCCTTTTAAAATCTCCGGTAGAATGAGGACCTCCTGTAAAAACAACAACTTTATCTTGATAAAGAGCCTTTACTTCTTGAATGATAGGTAATACTGTCCAAACCTGAGTAGTAAAAAAGGAAAAACAGGCTAAAACAAGAGGATGTTTTTTTATACCTTCGGAAAGCTCTAAAAGCAACTCTTCTTTGGTTTTAGCTAAAGAAACTTCTATTTCAGAAAGGAGCTCTTCTTTGGTTTCTAAGCTTCCTAAGAGGGCGTTAATGCTGTATTTATTCTGGGGAAGGTCCAGGAAAACTAACTTAAGTTTTTTCACCTTTAACTAAGGTTTAAGTGCCTCTATAGTTTCCTCTAACTGAAGGATACAATAGTCTATTTCTCGGTAGTTGAGGATAAGCGGAGGCGAAAGTCTTAAAACATTAGGCTTGGGGGTAGTAGTTAAAATTCTTCTTTTTAAAAGCTCTTGATAAACAGGTTTTACTTCTATGACAAACTCAATCCCTATCAATAAACCTTTTCCTCTAACTTGTTTTATTATTTCCGGATACTTTTTGTGTAAGGCCTTTATTTTTTCTTGGATAATCTTGCCTTTAAGATCTACTTCTTCAAGAAAGGTAGGGTCTGATACTATTTCCAATACCTTACAGCCTACAGCACAAGCAAGGGGGTTTCCTCCAAAGGTAGAGGCATGGCTTCCTGGGGTTAAAACATCTATTATCTCTTTTTTAGCTATCATGGCTGAAAGAGGAAGTCCGTTAGCTAAGGCCTTAGCAAGACACATAACGTCTGGTTCTATCCCAAAATGTTCATAAGCAAAAAGCCTTCCAGTTCTTCCCAACCCGGTCTGGATTTCATCAAAAATCAGTAAAGCTGAATATTTTTGGCAAAGCTCTTTAGCTTTGTAGATAAACTCTTGGGTTAAAAGGTTTATTCCACCTTCCCCTTGGATAGGCTCCATGATGATGGCACAAACCGTTTCGTCAAAAGCCTCTTCCAGTCCTTTTAGGTCGTTTGGTTCAACCCAAACCACCCCCGGGACTAAAGGCTCAAAACCTTCCCAATATTTAGACTGACCGGTTACAGAAAGGGCCCCAAAAGTTCTTCCATGAAAGGAATTCTTAAGGGCGATAAACTTATGTTTCTTCTTTCCAAAATTTTGATAAGCCCATCTTCTTGCAAGTTTTAAGGCTGCTTCGACTGCCTCAGCCCCGCTGTTAGCAAAAAAAACCTTGTCTCCAAAGGAAAGTTCTACCAGTTTTTTAGCAAGTCTTACCTGGGGCTCGGTGTAATAAAGGTTTGAAGTATGCCATAAAAGCTCTGCTTGTTCTTTTAACACCTGCACTAATTGAGGATGGGCATGACCAAGATTACATACAGCAATACCTGCGGTAAAATCTAAATATTCTTCCCCTTTATCTGTAAAAAGTCGAGTCCCTTCTCCTTTAACAAAAACCAAAGGTTCTCTTTTATAATTCGGAGCAAGATAAACCTCTCCAAGGTCTGCAAGGTAACTCATTTCTTTTCTCCTGCAATTTTTATGCGTTGATTATCTCCTCTAAAGCAACCTTTTTTAGTTCAACCTTTCTTCCTAAGAACATCTCTGCAATTTTCCCAAAGTAAGGGGTAAGGTCTGAAACAAAGATTTCAAGACCGTTAAGCTGTAGGTTAGGCTTAAACTCTGGATTTTCTTTTATATATTTAACCACGCTAAGTGCTACTTCTTCTGAAGGGTCAACCAGTTTTATCCTTTTTCCTGCCTTTTCCTGGATTAGTTTTTTTATGATAGGATAGTGGGTACACCCAAGGATTAAAGTATCTATCCCTCTCATCTTAAGAGGGATGAGATATTTTTTTACTATCTTACGGGTTTCCGGCTTTTTAAGCCAACCCTCTTCTATTAACGGTACAAGAAGTGGAGCAGGATTGGAATAAAGCTTTATTTCTGGGTCTCGTTTAGCAAAAAGTTTATCATAAACCTTACTTGCTACGGTAGTCCGGGTGCCTATCAAGCCTATTTTCTTGTTTTTGGTCAAACTAAGGGCTTTTTCCATAGAAGGAGTGACCACCTCAAAAAAAGGAACTTCAGAAAAAGTCTGTTTAAGAACAGACATAGCGGTACTTGAAGCCGTATGGCAGGCAACAACTACTATTTTAGCACCAAGCTTTAGTAGAAACTTAGTATTTTCTATGGCATAACGGGTAACAGTTTCTGCGCTTTTGGTGCCATAAGGGGTCCTTGCAGTATCTCCGAAATAAATTATCTTATAACCTTCAAGTTTTGTCAAAAGCTCCTTTACTACCGTAAGTCCGCCTAAACCAGAATCAAAAACCCCTATCATTTCCCCATTCCAAAGTAAAATTCAAGACTAGCTCCTACAGCGGTCAATACAGCTAACCAAAGGGCCATTTTTAAAAACTGGTCTCGATTTAAGCTTTTTTTGGTAAATTTAGCCAAAAGCCCGTTAAAAATTATCGTAATACCTAACCCATAAAGACCGCTTCCTATCAGTATTTTACCTGAATGCCATAAAGTTTTTTCTAAATCTGTGGGATAAATCCTTAAACTTAAAAGCACCCACAAAAGTATCCCGATAAAAACCTTAGGTTGGAGAAACCAGCGTAGGTTCATTTTTTAACCCTTAAATTAATTTTTTCAAGTATAGGCTTGGGGCCTACAGCCTTAAAAAAAGCTTGGGCCCCTTTTCCTTCACAAATCTTAGTAAAAAGTTGATCAGGGTCCTTTACCACTGCCCCACAAAGCCAGGTGATCGGAGTAAACCGAAAAACCTCTGGACAAAGAGGGGTGCTCGGCCCCATCAACACCACCTCAGGCACTCCATAAAGACTCTCTAAACAGTCCTCTAAGGTTTTGTTAACCAAAGTAGATGAAGTAATAATTACTAACTTAAGCCTATCCTTTATATCTGCTACTGAAAAACTTTTCATATCTTCTTCTTTTTCTAATACCCAAATTTTTTTAACCCTACCTTGTAGTTTACGAATAACCGGGTCAAACCTTCCTATCATAAGGACTTCATCGCGATAGCCAAGTTTCAGCTCAAGAAAAAGGTCTCCTTCTAAGCTGTTTTTAAAGTTTTCTTTTTTAGAAGATAAAACGGCATTGATGGTAGCAAGTCCAACGATTACCTCAACTTGATTGTTAGAAAGATAACCCTTTATCGCTATATCCGCAGGCATTTTCCAAAAGTTTATACTGTCGTTTAGTTCACAACAACTCTTTATTTCAGGTAAAAGGGTATAGGCAAGCCCTGCCCCTAATCTTTCTACCTCAACCATCGTATAATGAATCCCTAACACCATCCTTTTTATCTTCTTAGCCCTAGAATAAGGAATGGCTTTTTCTACCAACTCAGTATAAATCCCCATTTACCTTATCCTAAATAACGCTCTTTCAAGCACCTGGTCTACTAAACCTTGTAAAAAATCTCTTTTTTCAGGTAGCTGAAACAACTTACTAACGTCTTCAAAAGAAGAAAGCTCCTTTATAAAAGGAATTTCAAAAACAAAAGGAGGCTTAGTTTTTTCCAAAAAGGCTTGAAAAGCCTCTTCTTGATCAAAAATTCCTGCGAAATTTTTTATCACCCCTAAAACCGGAACTTCTTTTTCTTTTAAAATACCCATTGTCCGCAAGGCATCGGCTAAAGCCATCTTGTTGGCTGTGGTAACCAACACAAACCCCTCTGGAGAGAAAAGGTCTAACATTGTAAGAAAGATATCTCCAGTGCCAGGAGGTAGGTCAAGCACCAAAAAATCAAGTGGTCCCCATTCTACCTTTCCCACAAGCTCTTGTAAAAGCTTAGAAGCCATCAAGCCTCTCATAAAAACTGGCTCTTTTTCAGAAACCATAAGAGCAAGGCTCATAACCTTTAGGTTTAAAGGCCCAAGAACCGGTTTTATCCTTCCGAACTCAACCAAAGGGGACTTATCCTTTAATCCCAAAGCTAAATTAACATTAGGCCCATAAAAATCCAAATCAAACAGTCCTACAGAATATCCGTTAGCCCTTAAACCAAGGGCAAGAAGGGTTGAGGCAGTGGTTTTACCAACACCACCTTTTCCGCTACCCACCGCCAAAACAAACCTAACATCCCTTAATCCAGTATGTTTTTTTAACTCTTCCTTTAAGGATTGAGCTCCTTTAGTAGGACAACCTTTTTCTTCCATAGCCTTTTATTCCTTTTAAAGATTTTTTAGCCCAAGCACGTCTTGCATACCATAAACCCCAGGGGTTTTTCCTACCACCCAGATGGCCGCTTTGATAGCTCCTCTGGCAAAGGTTTCCCTTGAACTTGCTTTATGGGTAAGCTCTATCCTCTCTCCTATACCAGCAAAAAGGACCGTGTGTTCTCCTACGATGTCTCCTCCTCTTATAGTCTGGATTCCAATTTCCTTAGCTGGCCTTTCTCCGATAATCCCTTCTCTACAAAACCGATAGTCTTTTTCAGTTCTTCCTAAAGCCTGAGCTATTACGTTAGCCAGCTTTAAAGCCGTCCCACTGGGTGCGTCTTTTTTCATCCTATGATGGGCCTCTATGATTTCTATGTCATAACCTTCGGCAAATACCTTGGCGGTTATCTCTACTAACTTACAAAGAAGATTGACCCCCATACTCATGTTGTAATCTTGGACTAAAGGAAAGTTTTCCTTAGCTAAGCTATGGATTTCTTCAAGCTCCTCTTTGCTAAAACCGGTAGTCCCAAGCACATAAGCCTTTTTGTATTTAGCGTTTAGCCTTATGTGTTCTAAAGAGGCCTTATGAAAAGTAAAATCTATAATAACATCCCCTTTTTCTATTACCTTTTCTAAAGAACCTTCTAAAACAATCCCTGTTTTAGGCAAACCTACAACCTCTCCCACATCTTTTCCTACCGCAGGATGTTCAGGATGTTCAAAAGCTCCTACCAAGTCTATCTCAGGATTATTAAAAATAAGGTTGATAATCGTTTTCCCCATCCTACCTGCAGCACCTGCTACTATCGCTTTTACCGGCATTTTGTCCCTCCTTTTTGTGATTTTTATGGTTTTTATTTCCTCCTTCTGGAGGAAAGGGAATTTGTCATCCATGTATTCCCAAATTAGGTAATACCTTGATCAAAACCAACCATACAACTACTATCCCTAACAAAACCAAAATCCCTTCTAAACTCATAGTTTTTTCTCCTGATTTTCTGCAAATTCTTTTAAATAACCAACAAAAGCCTCAAAAAGATAAGCCTCTACCTCTTTACCCTCTACAAACCTATAAAACTTACGAAAAAGCTCTTTCTCGTCTAAAGCATGCCCTTTATCCAAAGCCCAGTTATTAACATCCAAAAGACTGAAGTCCTTTTCTTGAGGCTCGACAGGTTTTTCATACCTAAGCTCAATAAGGTTAGGAAAAACCTTTCTTAACCTTTCGTAAGGATGAGGAACCGGGGTTTCATCCTTTAAGACCACCCGCACAAAACTTTCATCTCTCTTAAGCATAAGGTCTTTAAAATATCCTTCATAGGTTTTTAATCTGTATGGAGGGTCTAAAAAATAAGGTTCTGCTGTAAAATTTTCTTTTTCAAACTTAATAAACCAAATCCCTTTTTGATAACCGGCCTCTTCAAAACTATAAGGAAGTGGTGATCCCGAATAAAGCACCTTAGGTGCAGGAGACTGAAGCCTATGAAGATGACCAAGAAGACTAAGGTCAAACCTGCTTAAAAGATTTGTAGGTAAAACCTCTTCGTTTCCTAAGGTTAGTTGCCATCTACTTTTAGATACCTCTTCTCCTGAAAAAACAGCACTGTCTACTGCTAAATGCCCTACGAAAACAGCAGGCTTTGTTAACTCTAATTTTGAAAAAAGTAAACTTAAGAGGTCTAAAGTAAAGACCTGGCTTTTTTCTTCTAAAAGCTTTGAGGTTTCCTTAGGAAAGATTTCTTTAACCTTAGATATCAGCTCAAATACCGAAAGATAAGGCATTACATAAAAATAAACCTTTTCCTCAGAGGTTTCCCAGACAAAAGGTTTAAGAAAAAAAGATAGATCATCCACTAAATAAATTCTACCAAGCTCTAAAAATTCTTTAAAAAGGCTAATTCGTTTAGAATCATGGTTGCCTAAGATAAAAAGGGTAGGAACCCCGGTTGAGGCTATCATGTGAAGGACTTCTTTGTACCCTTTTAAAGTCTCATAATCAGGATTAGGCTTATCTACTATATCACCTGAAACTATAAGAAGGTCAGGAGTTAACTCCTTGATAAGTGGGATAAACTCTTTCTCAAAAAAGGAAAGTTGATAGTCTATTAATTTTTTATTAGCGATGGTTTTACCTAAATGCCAATCAGAACTGTGTAAAATCTTCATCTAACCTCGGTTTGGTCTTGGTTTTAAAGTTTTGGGCTATGATAAACATCTCTCTGCTTTCTTTTCTTGAGCTCTTGGGTTTAAAAAGTTTAACACTTTTAAAACATTTTTCAATTTGTTTTTTCAATTGAGGCAACTTCTGTCCTTCAAAAACCTTAGCTACAAAGTGCCCACCAGGTTTCAAAACCACTAAAACTAACTCTAAGGCCCTTTCTACCAAGCTTACAGACCTTACATGGTCTCCAAATTTATCTCCGGTGGTTTTAGGTGCCATATCACTAACTACTACTTCAAATTCTTCTATCCCTAAGGCTAAAAAGTCCTGCTTGGTTAATTCAAAAACATCTTTTTGTAAAAAATAAAAATTAGGAAAGTTTATTTTTATCTCTTGTAAATCAACCCCTACTACCTTTCCTTCTTTCCCTACCAGCTTACAAAGGTATTTTGACCAAGACCCTGGAGCAGCCCCTAAATCAAGCACCTTGTCTCCTTTTTTAACCAGATGATAAAACTCCTGAATTTCCATCAGTTTATACACCGAACGGGCAGGATATCCTGCCTCTTTTGCCTTTTTAGCCCAGCTGTCAAACCAAGGGTTCTTACTCATAAAAACCCTAATGGTATTTCTTGATTTCTGTTATTAAATGCTCTAAAGCCTCAAAGGCTTCATGTCTATGTTTTGCAAAGATAGCAAACCCTGTCACCCTATCTCCAACCTTTAAAAACCCTTGATTATGATAAATGATCGCCTCTATCAGACCAAACCTTTCTATGGTTTCCTTTCTTATGTCTTCCAGATGGTTAAAAACCTCTTCTTTAATATGTAATCCTTCTGCAGGCACAACCTTTCCTTCTTTTAAGTCATATTCTCTTACAAACCCGTTAAACTCAACGATACAACCGATTTTCCCCAATAATTTTTGAGTAAGTTCTTCTTTTTTTTGTAAATAGGCCTGATAATCCCTAAAAACCATAGGTCTATTCCTCCTTTTTTAGAGATTTGTTTAACTCTTTTTTTCGTGTTTTAGAATATCTTTCTTCTTCACTAAAAACACATCCACAATAAGCCTGTCTGTAAATCCCGATGTTTAAAGCCTCTTGCTGGCCAAGTTGGTATCCCTTCCTAAAGTCCTCATAAAAAAAGGGTATCTTGTATTTATGGCTTAGGTCTTCGGCTATCTCCCTTATAAGGTTGTGTCTCTGATAAATACTATAAAGTAAGGTAGTAGTAAAGGCCTCTGCCTTTAGCTCTAAGGCTTTTTTTACCGTTTGTTTAAGGCGAACTACATAGCAACGCTCACATCTTTTTTGAGGATTTTCCCAAACCATCAAAGTTTCTTTAATAAACCATCTGAGACCATAGTTCTTATCCCAAAGGATGTTTAACCCCTTTAAAGCTTCTACCTCTTCTAAAGCTTTTATCCTTGCCTTAAACTCTCGATAAGGATGAATGTTAGGATTATAAAAATAGCCTACTACCTCTATTCCTCTTTCTCTAAACCAAGCTAACGGGTAAAGTAGACAAGGACCACAGCAAACATGTATTAATATCATAAGTAAATAATACAATAATTTTGAGTAAATGCCAGTTCTTTATTTTCAAAAAAGGTTAAGTTTTAAGAATTTTGAGGTTGTTTCCAAATAACCTTAAGTAGTAGAGGAGGAAGAAAGGTGGTTATCGCAACAACAAACACTATCACTGCATAGAGCATCTCATCAAAAACTCCGCTCATTCTTCCAAATTCAGCAAAGATAAGTCCTACCTCACCCCTTGGTACCATAGAAAGACCTACGCTTAAGCGCTCTTTAAGATCTCCCTTCACTACCAGCCCTACCACCAACTTTGTTAAAATTGCTATTACTGAAAGAGCTATTCCTAAAAACCAGAAGGTAGGAGATAAAAAGTCTATAACCTTTAGATTAAGTTGGAGCCCTATATAAACAAAAAAGATGGGAGTAAACACCCAAATCAACGGATTAAGGGCTTCTTCTATCCTATGGATAATTTCTTTGTCTGTTTGCAAGCTCATAGCAAAAGGTATGGTAAACCTACGAGAAAAAGCTATCCCTGCAGTAAAAGCACCTAAAATTTCCGGAGAACCTATCTGATGGGCAGCATAAGCAAAAAAAAGCATCAAGGCTACTACTACAGGCGGTACAAAATCAAAGGTAGCCAACCTTTTAGCTACAAAAGATATAAAATAAGCAAAAATTTTCCCTAAAATCGGGGCTACAAGAAAAAAAGTGCCAATGTAAATCACAAACCAAATCGTATGTGTTATTTCAATCGTCTGGGTTTTAGCAAACTCAAAAAGCACAGAAAGTAATACTACTCCAAAAATGTCATCAAGCACCGCTGCCCCTAAAACTATTTGGGCAAACCTTTCGTTTAATTTTCCTAAATCTTCAAGCACCCTTACGGTTATTCCTATACTGGTAGCTGTAAGGGTACCTCCTATAAAAAGACTGGTTATTAAGTTTAGTTTCAATACATAAAAAGAAATAAAAATACCAAACAATAAAGGGAAAAATGCCCCGACAAAAGCCACCCCTAAAGCCCAGAGGCCTACTTTTTTTAGTTGTTTTAGGTCTGCTTCTAATCCTATGTGGAACAATAAAAAGATTATCCCAAGCTCTGCCAAAATTTGAATTGCCTTATTAACAGGAACTAACCCCAAAAGGCTTTGCCCAAGAAACACCCCTACTAAGATTTCTCCTATAACTGAGGGGATACCAAACTTTGCAAAAACATCCCCTGTTAACCTCGCCAAAAGGAGTATAATGCCAATATATAAAAATAAAGTATGAACCTCTATCCCTTCCATCTACAGAAACCTCCTACACATAAAAACTAAGTTTCAAATTCTTTTAAGTAAATTAATGCCTTACTAAGATCCTCTTCTTTTCCTATCAATATTAAAACGTCCCCTTTTTCTATCCTTTCCTCTGGGGATGGGTTTACCTTGATCTCAAGACCTCTTTTTATGGCGATAATGGTAACACCTGTTTTAGTCCTAAGGGCTATATCTTTTATAGACTTTCCGACTAACCTGCTATTTTCTTTAACCAAAAAGTTTTGAGTATTAACTTCCTTTAAAAACTCAAAGTTCTCTAAGTTTTCAAACTTTAAATCCTGAATGCTTCTAAATGCTTTGTAATGTTTACTTCTTAGATTATCTCAAAGCTCATAAATAACATTTCGAGGTACCTTGTATGTCTCTAAAACCTTTGCAAAAATCTCTATAGATACCTCAAACTCTTCTGGGATTACTTCATCAGCCCCTAACTTTATTAATTCTTCTATTTCGGCTACGAACCTACTTCTTACGATGATATAAAGCTGAGGATTTTCCTTTCTGGCTATAGAAACGATTTTACGAGCAGCTATAACATCGCTCATAGAAATGACTAAAGCTTTAGCTTCTCTTATTCCAAATTTTAAGAGGATTTCTCTGTTGGTAGCATCTCCAAAATATATAGGTTCTCCCTTTTGTTTATACTTTTTAACTGTAATAGGGTTCATCTCTAAGATTACATAAGGGATTTTTAGGGATTTTAAACCATAAACGACATTTTTACCCGCTACCCCAAACCCTACAACTATCGTGTGGTCTTTAAAAATTGTTTTATCCTCTTTTATAAGAGACTTTCTTTTCTGATAACGCCTATAAAGCTTAGGAGAAACCCTGGATAAAATAAAGTCGGTTATATTGTGGCTGAACTGTATCCAAAAGGGGGTTATAAATAAAGAAACGATAGAAGCTCCGATAAAAACTTGATAAAATTCCTCGGAGATAAGACCAAACTTTTTGCTTTCTAAGGCTAAAACAAAAGAAAACTCTCCTATCTGTAAAAGATAAAAGGTGGTTAAAAGAGATACCCTTAAGGTTTTATTTACCAAAAGGGTTGCTAAAAAAATGCCCAAAAATTTAACTACAAGGATGGCACCCAATAACAAAAAGGTGGTTAAAAAGTGTTCCCAAAGAAACTTAGGATTTACCAAGAGCCCCACTGAGACAAAAAATATAGCCATAAGTAGGTCTTTTAAAGGTTTGATTTCAGCAATACTTTGGTATGCATAGTCTGATTCAGAAATCACCATTCCGGCTAAAAATGCACCTAAGGCAAGAGAAAGGCCTAGTTTATAAGAAAAAAAAGCAGTTCCCAAGACAAGGGCTAAAATGGTCATCAAAAAAAGTTCACGACTTCTGGTCTTAACTATCTGATGGAATAAATAAGGGACCACATAATAAGCTACCAAAAACAAAAACATAAGAAGACCAAAAGATTTAGCTATAGAAAATAAAAGTCTAACTAAATGAGCGTCTTTACCCGCCAGAACAGGCAAAATAAGTATGATAAATACTACAGCTAAATCTTGAAAAATTAAAACCCCAAAGGCAGAACGACCGTAAGGAGTGTTTATTTCTCCCCTATCCATCAACATCTTAAGGACCAAAGCTGTGCTGCTCATAGCCACAAGAAATCCATAAAAAATTCCGTTTGATAAAGGTATCTTTAGGAAAACCAAGCTTAAAATTACTATTAAAACTACGGTAAACGATACCTGAAGAAATCCGGTAAAAAGGACTTCATTGCGATAGGCTATCAATTTTTTTATTGAAAATTCAATACCGATAGTAAACATTAAAAAAATAACACCCATTTCAGCTAAGGTTTCTATTAGATGAGCGTCTTTTAAAAGACCTACCCCAGAAGGACCGATCAAAACCCCTGCTATTAAAAATCCGATGATAGGAGATATGTTAAGCCTGATGGCTAATAAAACCGTGGGGATACAAACTACAAAGATAAACAAAAAACTTCTTAAAAGTTCAATCAAGTTTTCCATGATTTTAAATTATAACAGAAAAACAGAAAAACAGAAAAACAGAAAGAATGAAATCTTAAAAAAGTTAGAAAGAAATTTAAGGCTCTGCCTTTTAAAAGGCAGAGCCTTAAGGTAGTTTAAAGGATGATGTTTTCTTCGTCTGGAGTAAGGATTTTTTCTAACTTGATTTTAAAGATTAAATCTTCTCCTGCTAAAGGTGGGTTTAAGTCTAAAACTATCTCTTCTTCAGTAACTTCTAAAATAGTAGCCGGGAAAGTCATTTCTCCTTGAGGGGTATCTACGATAAGGTTTAACATTAACCCTGGTTCAGGGGTTACGTCTAAACTTAAGGCTTCCCTGGGAATAGACCTAACAAGGTTTTCGTCTTTTGGTCCAAAAGCCTTTTCTGAAGGGATAAGCACTTCTTTTTCTTCCCCCTCCTCCATACCAACCACCGCTTCTGAAAGTCCAGGAATAATCTCAGCAGAACCCACCTGGAAAATAAACGGCTCACCATCATAGGTGTTTTCAAAAACCTCACCGTTTTTTAGCTGACCTACACAATGGATGCTTACTACATCTCCTAACTGAACCTTACGCATAGCTAAACTCCTTATTTTTTGAAAAATTGATAGAAGTTGAAAGACAAGAGGATTGGACTCTTGAAACCCTCATCCTTCTATCTTAATCGTTAAAAATAACACATAAAAACGAAAAAACAAGTCTAATTACTGTTTTTTTAAAATTTAATCAATCTTTTTCATCACTACTAAACAAAAACACGCGATAGCTTCTTTATTTTCTCCTAAAAAAAACCCTTCAGCAGTCCTAGCCTTTAGCCCTATGTCTAAGGGACTAATTCCTGTAAGTTCAACTAAACGATTTCTCATAGCCTCATAGTATGGGCTTAGTTTAGGCTGATCACAAACAAAGGTAAGGTCTATCTGCTGCAAACCATAACCCTGTTCTTTTACCCTTAAAAGGGCTTGTTTTAAAAGTTTAGAGCTGTCTATGTTTTTATACCTCGGATCCTTATCAGGGAAAAGGGTTCCTATGTCAGGAAGATTGGCCGCAGAAAGCATAGCATCTATCAAGGCGTGAAGCCCTACATCCCCGTCTGAATGTCCCAAAAGTCCTTTTTCAAAAGGTATTTCTACTCCGCAGAGTTTTAATGGCCTTCCCTCAACCAATCGATGTAGGTCAAAGCTAAATCCGACCCTCAAAATTTATCCTCCCCTTTAGGTCTAATTACCATTTAATTTTAATAAATATACCATCTATTTACTCAAACCAAAAGAAAATTTTTGAGTATACCCTAAAGCCTGCTGATTGAACTTTTTTTTAACCAAGTTATAATATTATGAGATTATTTATTTAAAAATGTATCCCAACCTCTTAGAAAGAGTGCTTCTTTGGTAGGAAAAACTTTAGTTCACGATAAAAAGGCTTTAGTTCTTTTGATAGGTACCAATCCTTTAGCTAACTATATAATCCCTCTTTATTTTAAAACCTTCCATCGGTATAAAAATTTTGTGTTCATTTTTTCTGAAGATAACCAGGAACAAAAGGGCACCCAAGCTTATGCTGAAAGAGTAAAACAGCTACTTCATTTAAGCCCTAATCAAGTGTTGTTTGTCCCTCTAAAAGACATTGGCAATGTTCAACAGATTATAGAAGACCTTGATACTATCGGTATTTGGGAAAAATTTGACGAGGTTCATCTAAATTACAAACCAGGAACTAAACCTATGGTAGTTGCGATTTACAACTACCTTAAAAACCTTTATAAAGACCGCTTTTCTGCTTCCTATTTAGATACCAGGCGTTTTAAACTGGTATATGACAACGGCGACATATTCCCGGTAATAGGGGACTTACGGAATTACTTTTTTCTTGAGATTAAAACTTTGCTCAGGCTTTCTTTTTATGAAAAACTAAAAGTTGAGAGTTGGGAAGAATTTGAGTTTAAAGAAACCTTAGAGGCTATCAAAAATTTAGTAATTGAAGAAAAACGAATAGACGAGTTTTTATCTTGGCTTGAAAATCCATTTAGAAAAATCTTTAAAGCTGACAAAGATCTTTTTAAAACAGCTAAAAGATTTAAAGACCATCTAAAAAAACCAGAGATAAAAGAATATATAGAAAAGTTAGAACTATCTACCCCTGATTTTATCTGGAAGGTGCTTGAGAGTCTACCTGAGGAGAAAAAACTTACCGTAGGGAAAACCCTTTGGATCCCTCCTGAAAACTTAGGTAAAGATGCGCTTAAACGAAGGGTCAAAGATTCTATAGAATTTTTGGACGGACTCTGGCTTGAATGGTATGTATATAGAGAGCTAAAAGACAAACTTGAAGACCTTGGACTTAAAGAAAAACTTCAGTTTGGACTTTCTCTTAAGGCTCAAAAAGACTCTAAACCTTTTGAACTTGACCTTTTTATCGTAAACGGCTACCAATTGATAGGAATTTCTATCACTACAGAAGATAGGTCCAATGTGTGTAAACTTAAAGGTTTTGAAATCATCCATCGGGTTAAACAGATAGGAGGAGAAGAAGGTAGAGCTTTTCTGATTACAGGACTTTCTAAAGAAAAGGTTAAAGAGATCCAAAAAGACCTAAGTTTTATAGACGGAAGCTTAGAATCAAAGATCGTTATCTACGGCAAAGATGACTGGGAAGAAATAGGAATAAAACTTATAGACGAAATCTTTTAGTCTTTCTTAAGTTTGAGAAGTTCTTCTACCACCTTTTTAAGTTTTATAAAACCTTCTTTAGACCCCCCTTGGTCAGGGTGTAACACTTTAGCCATCTTCCTAAAAAGAATTAATATCTCTTTTTTGTTGGCCCTTTTTATCTCGTCTATCGAAACTCCAAGATAATAGGCAGCCTCAACATAAATCCTTTCATAAAAGGTTTTATAAAGATTCTCTCTTTGATAAAACCTCGGTTTGTTATCAAAGTATAACCAAATATACCTGCAAAAATAGGTGCATAAAACTTCTTCTTTGGTTAAACCCATCCTAAAATCCTCGTCCTCTAAAACCTGACAAAGGTTTTTCAAAAACAAGTCGTCTACCTCTTCCTCTCTCATCTGATATGGTAGCTTTAATACCCCAAAAATCGCCCTTACATATTTCATTTTTTCTCTATGGTTTAACTCATCTTCCATATCCCAGAAAAAATTTTCTAATTCATCCCTTGATTTTTTAATGATATTTTTTAAAAACGGAAAAGGATAAGAAAGAAACTTTTCAGGCTCAAGGACCCCAAGTTTTAAAACTATATACCTTTTCACATCAAAAGGATGAAAAAGGTCTAAACTAACCGGTTTTTCCGACCTTTTTATACTTTTGGGTTTGGTAAACTGACTTATAATTCTCTGGGTTTCAGGGTTTAAAAACCTAAAAAACAGGTTTTCTAATTCTTGCTGGTCTGTAGAATATCCTAAGTTAGCTAACTCTTCCTCTAAATCTATAGAAAACGCAACTTCACTATAATAAGTAATGTACTTTGCTGGATCGGTCCCTAAGTTTAAGATCAGTTTACTTTTCCAATAAGGCGGGTCATAATAAGATTTTTTAAGGCTATACTCATAACCACCATTAACCGGCTTTCTGGCTATATACATCAAAGGTCCTCATTTAAAAAACATATTTTATCAAAAAACCTGTCTGATAGTATTTCCAGCCTGAAGCTGTGCCTGCAGCATAATTTCCACCCTCTAAGGACATCTCCACACTCAAATTCTCTTTTAGCTTAACACCCAATGTGCCTGTGCCTCCATAAGCCTTATCATAGGACCAAAGCCCATTACGTCTAAAAGTCTGATGTCCGATAAAAGGCTCTAAATAAACATACATTTTTGGTGTCTCATAATATACTGTCAAAAACACCTGGTTTGACCAAAAATCATCAGGATCAAAATATCCGTTTCTCATTTGTTTTTTAAAATCTAAATAAACTGCTCTATATCCAAGGATTACCAAAGGATTACCAAACTTAAGCTTATATCTGATTGAGGCTTGAACAAAATCTGCCTGGTTATCGTCTGAATACCAACGATGATTATAATTAGCATATAAAGAGATACGGTCGGTTATCACCTGGTCGATAAAATAGTTTACTGTAGAAATCTTAATACCGTTTTCCATAAGTTCTGCTGTATCGATAAGAACGCTCTTGTTAAAAGAAATTCCAGTAGTCCCCCTCCAGACCAATAAGTTTAATCCTGCACCACCGACTACAAAATCCTGGTCTCCTTTAGCCTGAGAAATACCAAAGTTTACATAACCCCACAAAGATTGGGTAAACCTTTTACCTATCTCGAAGGTTAGTTCATCTGAGTAGGCTGTTCTTAGATTGTCTGACCCTTCACGATAAAAATAATTACCTACTATCCTAAGGTCCTTTAGATAGGTTTCAAAACCCAAACGATAAGTATAAACCTCGTTTTCATCTGTATCCTGAAAATAAGAAAAACCTGTAAAAACAGCAGGATTAAAAAGAGACCTTCTATAAGTTTCAAGGTCATCTATGTCTTTTTTCTGATAAGGATACTGCGGTTTTAAAAGTTTAGCGTTTTCTTCTACTTTAGAAGATATCCTTAGGTTAGCATAGGAATAAGCCTTTCCTAATCTAGCGTCAAAATCTTCCCTTTTGGCAAGGATCTGGTCGTATATCTCTAAGGATTTATCCGCCCTTCCTAAAAACCTCAAGGCATTTGCCTTAACCAACAAGGCTTCTTCGTCGTTTGGGTCGTTTTTAAGAAGACTATCAACAAGGCTTAAGGCCTCTATCTGCCTTCCTTGCCAAGAAACAACCCTTGCCAGCTGTAGTTTAGCCCTACGGTTTTGAGGTTCCTTTTTTAAAACCTCCCTTAGGATCTCTTCTGCCTCCTTTAGTTTGCCGCCCCAGGAAATCCTGGTAGCCATGGTAACAATGTCTTCTATTTCATAATTTTTATAAAGCTTCAAAGCCTCTATATATTCCTTGGCGGCGTTTTTCATATCACCCTTTTTAAACCACTCATCTCCTGCTGTTTTATGTTGCAAAGATAGGGCTTTGGTTTCATCTTGTGAAACTGAGGGAATCGTTTCTGCCCAAACCCAACCTTTCATTAAATAAAAATCAACCAAACAGCCTAAAACTAACCATAGAAACCTTCTCATAGGGCCTCTCCTTTCATTACCAAGTTCTTAAAATCCTGCAGGTTAAAATAGTGATTTAAGTTAAACCTTGGGATAAGTCTTTGATTTAAATTGGGGTTATAGTAGGTGCTCTTTAAGGTTTTACCTTCTGAAATAAATATATATTTAAACCCAAGTTTTTCTAAAACCTTAACATGCCCCTCTGTTAAAGTTTCTCCTAAAGGAGAAGAAAAAATGGTAACTTCTTTTTTTAAATATTTGTAGGCTTCTTCTTTAAATCTTGTAAGGTCTCTCTCAAAATCTTTCAAAGTTAACTTTTTGCTCCAATTTGGAAAGTGAAAATCATAGCTATGACAACCTATTTCAAGTAGTCCATCCTTCATTATTTCTCTATATTCGTCCCAGCTTATAAACCATCCTTTACCTACTTTACTTCCTATCACGTTCATCACTACCTTAAAATCATAGGACTTAAGCACAGGATAGGCGTATTCTAAAAAGGTATAACTGCCATCATCAAAAGTAATTATTACCTTTCTTTGTTTTTTTGTCAAAGCTGTATGTATCTCATCAGGTAATATAGTTTTAAATCCCAAAGAATAAAGCAGTTCCATCTGAGAGAAAAAATCCTCTGGAGTAACGGTATAATCGGTAAGAGGTTCATAGGCTATCTCGTGATAGAGTAAAACAGGAAAACTTTCTTCTTGATAGGTTTTTTTGAGGTTTTCAGAAAAAACCGCAGAAGTATCAAAAAAACTACCGAGACTTGACAAGGCTAATATCTTTAAAAAATCTCTTCTTTTAAGTCTCTTCATTTTTCAAATACCTTTTTAAGATAAAATAACTCTTTTTTAGGCGGGTGTGAAACGAAGGCATCTCCCATCCATCCCATAAATAGGTTTTAACCTGCTCTTTAGTAAAAGGTTGAGGCACAAAGTCTAACAGTTTTAAAGCCCTGGGAGGGTTTTCCAGGTCAGGCTTATAACTTATCGCTACCACCCTTATCCCGTCAGATTGTTTATATAGATTATTTCCTTCTTTCCAAAACATCTTTCTTGAGCTTGGGTCAGAAAAATTTAAAAGCTCCCAAGGAAGTCTTACCTCTATTAGATTATCTTTAACATAAAAATCTGCTAAAGAGTTAAAATCTTTGCTTTCAGGTTTAAGGCTACCAAACCTTAACATACTTAAATTAAAAAATTTGGGACCAAAAAATCTCTTAAAATCCTTGGTTATACGTCTCATGTTAGTTTTACACAAGACTAAACTCCATTTTCCTTCTAAACTTTTCTGAGGAAATACCTCTTTCTTTGGAGAAAAAAACTTACCGTGAGAAAGCATTTTATTATAAGCAGAGGCAACAAGGATTCTTGAACTATTTTTTCCTGCAAGATGAATTAAAAACTTAAGTCCCACAGGAGAAATAAGGTCTATATCCAAAGGAAAGACAAATTCTCCATATTCTTGATATCCAGTATCTATTCCCACCAAAAAATTTACCTTTTTAAAATCTATCTTTTTATAAGTTTCTATCAAAAGGTATAAAAACCCTTCGTCATGGGTTAATCTTATTGATTTTATCTCTCCCTCTTGGGTTAGGGATTTGTTTGTTTTATAAACGGTAAAAGCGTCTTCCCATTCTTTAAGATTCCCTTCTAAAGTGATTTTTTTCTTAGGATAACCTGGATAAACCTCAACCAATCCATAGTTTTCTTCAGGGTCTTGTAGGTTAAACCAAAGACGTTTTCGGTCTCTCGGTAAGTAATAGTTCATAAAAAGCCAGTTTACTTTAAACCATTCATCAGTCCAGCTAAAAATCGCATAACCTGCATACCCTGCCTCTTTTATGTCTTTTATCATTTCTACTAAAATTTTGCCTTGCTCAACTTCGTTTTTACCTCCATGGGTCCAGCCATGTGGGTGCCAATGGGCTGAAGCCCTACTGGTTGGTATTCCAAACTCTGCAACCACCAAAGCCTGTCCTTGGTGACGCGCTTTTAAACGTTTAAGATAGGCTAAATAAGGTCGTTTTTCCTCTAAAAATTCATAGTCCATAAAATCCGGGTAGTAAGGATAAATATGATAAGAAGAAAAAAAACAGTTAAAACTACTTTTTATCTTAAAAGTATCAAAAACCTCCATGTCCTCGTTTTCATTACATCTTTTAAGGTTAGGTCTTCTTCCTGTAAAAAAGGCCTCTTCTTCTTCTATGTGAGATTCAGTAGGATGCTCTAAAGGGTCAAGGGTAATCCAGTTTACTACTGAAACAAGAGGTATACTCTGGTAGGTTTCATAAGAATAGGTTAAAAGGTGGTCTAAAATTTTTGCGTTCCAAACCTCAAAAGGATTTCCCTTTTCTACATAAAGATATTTTCCATAAAAATCTTGGGTTTTTCTTTCATAAAGTTCGTTATAAGCTTTGACTAAGCAGGCTTCAGGCTCCCTTCCAAAAAGATATCCTAATAAATAGGGGGAGACATCCCATAGATATCTTCCTGAAGGCAACCCTGGTTTTTCTGGTAAAGTGGTATTTCCATGAATAGCATCAACTACATCTTTTAGATGCTCCTTTAGTCTTTTTAAAAACCTTTCATCCTCAAGGTCTTCTGCCTTTTCAGGTTCATACCATATTCCTTGCAACAAAAAGAGTTTAGGCTCATCCTGGTTGAATTCAAACAAAGCTTGGTAAAATCCAGGAGATTGAAGGGCATAAACCCTTATGGTGTTTACCCCCATCTCATAAATAAGGCTAAACCATTTTAAATAGGTTTCCATTTTAATAGGATATTCTCCGGGAAAATAACCAGGAAGACTTAGACCAAGGTTAACCCCTTTAATAAAAAATTTTTCCCAACGCTCTTGCCTTTTAATCCAGAGGAAATCTTCTTCAGCTTTAAATTTTATCCGCTGGGTTGACTTTTTAGGCTGCAATGTCTTTAGTTGCTCGGCAATCTCTTCTATTTTAAGCTTGGCCTTTTCGTTTTCTGGGTCTATCTCAAGAAGTTTATGGTAAGCCCAAATAGCCGATGGCAAATCGTTTAAAAGATAGTATGCCTCGGCAAGTCCAGCCCATACCTCTTTTTTCTCCCCTTGGTTTATAGCTTCTTTGAAAAGGTTAACTGCTTCTTGATAGTCCTTTCTGTTTAAAGCCTCTTGTCCAAGAGATAAATATTCATTAGCTTTCATATTGAGTCGCTCTTCCAGACTTTTTAACGACCTCCCATTTTCTATAACCTAATAAAAACTGTATCGTTGCTTGGAACCTAAAAAAACTGGTTATCTGTCTATATCCAAAATTTTCTGCTACCCCATACAAAAGAAGCCTAAACACATGAGACCATCGAGGATATCTTCTAAAACTCATTTCTTCTAAAAAAATACCTCCTACAGAAAGAAAAACCCCATAGCCTATCGCTAAAACTAAAAATAAAACTAAGAACTCAAAGCTTAAAATCCCAAACAGGTAGCTCAAAAAAACCGTAGGATAACCTATGGTCTCAACCACCGAACCCACCGCTTCAAAAAAATATAAGGGCATAACCAGGCATCCTATCCTGCCATATCTTGGATTTAAAAACATATGCTTATACAACCAAAAGGTTTGTAATAACCCAAGGTGCCATCTTCTTCTTTGTTTAGATAACTCAGATAAAGTTTCTGGAACCTCAGTCCAACAGACAGGGTCAGGGATAAAACCTATGTAATAGGATTCTTTTTTCTCTCTAAAATGTTTGTGTAGCCTTACTATTATTTCAAAATCTTCTGTAACGGTAATACTGTTAAAACCACCTACTTTAAACAAGGCTTCCTTATTAAAAAGACTAAAGGCACCTGAAAGGATAAAAGTCCCTTTAAGCCTTTCCCAACCAAGCCTTCCAAAAAGAAAACCTCTGATATATTCAACTATCTGGAAAAGAGGTAAAGCCTTTTTAGGAAGTTCTATGGCTAAAATATTTCCTTCCTTTAACTTTACCCCATTTAAAACCCTAACTACACCGCCTAAAGCTACCACAGGGACATCGCTTTCTACGATTTTCCTCGCTAACCTTAAAAGGGACTCTTTTTCAAGCACACTGTCTGCATCAACGGTGCAAACATAGGGGTATTGAGCAAAATTTAACCCACAGTTTAAAGCGTCAGATTTACCTCCCCTTTCTTTATCTATGACCACAAGGTTAGGATAAGATAAAGAACGGTAAATCCCTCTTACCTTAGAAGTTTTTATCCTTTCCCTGTAGATAAAAAAGGTATTTTCTTTAAGTTTAATTTTTCTATCAAAACCTCCAAGGTTTCATCTGTAGAACCATCATTAACCAAGATGATCTCTAAATAAGGATAATCAAGGGTTAAAGCTGAATCTATCGTCCTTAAAATCACCTCTTTTTCGTTATAAAAAGGAATGATTAAGCTTACAGGAGGAAGTTGTGGAAAAACCTTTAACTCTTGGAAATCATAAAACCTAAGATATCTCAAATAATCAAGAATAGACAAAAAAGATAGGACTAAAAGCAGGGTATAAATACTGTTTAAAGAAAAATAATAAAAACCGACAAAATAGTTAAACCCAAGTAAAAAATCCTTTAAAATCTCCATCTTTTCCTCCTGCAATTTTTATGTTAAGGTTTGTTTAACACATTTTGTTTTGTATAATAAAACAAAAGCTTATAAGTTAGAGA
>OGCH01000253.1_pt1 | contig 31711 bp, 29 predicted proteins | sample 1570111 | NCBI WGS metagenome assembly OGCH01 (sample SAMN03436243, study PRJEB24508) | hot springs metagenome | biome: Desert Springs; feature: Hot Springs; material: Water | place: USA: Great Boiling Spring, Nevada | collected 2008-12-01 | depth 0 m m | reverse complement strand
AAAATACTCTTATAAAATAAATTATAAAAAAGCTTTTCTTAAAGGAGGAAGAACTATGCTTTCTAAGATTCCTTTTGACCTTTCCAGGCTTGACGAAGAAGATTTAGATAAACAGATCCTTAGAATAGCCTTGATGGCAGAGCTTGACGCTATCAATCTTTATGAACAGTTGGCTTCATTAACCGAAGATGAAAACTTAAAGGCTATCCTTCTTGATATAGCCAGAGAAGAAAAAACCCATGTAGGCGAGTTTTTATCGATGCTACTTATCAAGGATGAAGAGCAAGAAGAAGAGTTAGAAGCCGGCGAAGAAGAAGTGAACGAACTTTTAGAAGGAGAAGAAGAGGAAGAATAACCTTTTAGACCTTCAGCTTTAAATATAGACTTATTAACTTATCATGAAATATTTAAGTTGCTTAAGATTTTATGGAGTCTTTTTGGTTTTAATTTTAGGAAGTATTGTTTTTACTTTTTTTTCAGCTTTTGCTTCAGTATCTAAGCCTCTTGAAGTTACCGCTCAAAAATTACAAGCTTTTAACAACTTTAAAACCTTGGTAGCCGAAGGAGATGTAGTCATTCAGACTGATAAAATGCTTGTCTGGGCTAAAAAGGTTACCTATGAAGTTCCTACTCAATACCTAATCCTTTACCAATATAAAATCTTTGATTTTACCCAAAACGCAACCGTTGAGGGAGACCAAGCTTTTTTAGACCTGAGAAATGAAGAACTTTGGGGTAACAATGTTTTTATGTATTTAAAAAAAGAAGGTATTCGAATTAAGGCTAAAGACTTGCATAAAAATGCCTTAAATGAATACTTAGCTAAAAGTGCCTTAGTCAGTACTTGTGAGTTTGATTGTGAAAATGAAAGGGATTTTCCTCCTTGGAGTTTAGAGGTTAAGGATTTTATTCTGACCCCAGAAGGGATAAGTAGTGGTGAGGCTACAAAGTTTAAGATAAAAAAACAAACGGTAGTTTATTTTCCTAAAACCGCTTATGTGCCCAAGGTAAGTCTTCCTATGACCCCTCAACGAAGTACCGGTTTTTTGTTCCCAAAGTTTGTTCAAGGTAATAGGTTAGGCTTGGGGATACAACTTCCCTTTTTTTGGCCTTATACCGACCAGGTTGATTTTACCTTTTCTCCCATGTTTCTTACTAAAAAAGGCCTGCTTTTAGACTTGGAAACTCAGTTTAGGTTGCTTGAGCCTTTAGAAGGGATACTAAAATTAAGGTATCTTAAAGACGATGAAAAAGCACTTATTGAAACTATTGGCACAGAAAATAAAAAGCATAAGTGGTGGTTTGTAGGAAAGGTTGATTACGCACCTAAACCAAATTTAGATTTTCATTTAGACATAGACCTTGTTTCTAATAAAGACTTCTTAGAGGAGTTTGACGTAGGAGAAAACGGCTTTTCTTCTTCTAAAATCCTTTTTTTAGAAAGACTTCAAAGGTCATTAGAAGAAAAAACTCAAGAATATAGGACCTCCCGTTTTTGGGGACAATATTACCGTGGTAGCCTTTATTCAAGGATAGAAAACACTTATCTGGATTATCACGGGAATTCTGATAAAGATTCTGTGCTACAGCCTCTCTGGGTTTTTCGGCTAAATCTTTTACCTTTTAAGACTTTGGGAGACCTAATTACAAGCCTTAGTTTTAATCACAACTATAGTTTTAGAAAAGAAGGTTATTATGGGCACAAGATAAGTTCGAACTTAGAGCTTGCCTATCCTTTTAAAACCTCTTTTTTGTTTAACGAACTTAAAGCAAGTTATACTTTAAATTATTATAGTTTAGATGACCCTAAAGGGTTTGAAAAAAGTACCTTTAATAAGTCTTATTATGATGTTTCTTTTACTTCGTATGCCCAGTTTTTTAAATTTTATGAGGTTGACCTTCCGTTTAACCAGAGGATAGATTTTTTACATGTTTTTAAGCCTTATATAGGATATTATTTTAAGAAAAAGCCTTCTGAAGAGGTTTTTCCTGTTTTTAACTATGAAGACCTTACTAAGGAAGAAATAAACACCTTAGAATACGGGTTGTGGCAGGTTTTCAGACTAAAAAATCAGCCAGATCTTTTGAAGTTAAAGGTTTATCAACAATATCAGTTTAACGCAGAAGAAATTCCTACGGCTATTTCTTCAGAAAAAAGGAAATTTTCCGATTTAAGCCTCCAGATATTGGTTAACTATGCCCCAAATTTTTCCTTAAGATATGATGGAAGCTATAACTTTTACGGTTTGGGGTTTAAAAAGCATTCTCTTTCTTTGGGAATAAACGACAGGTTTATCGACCGAATAGGATTAACTTTTCAAGACGATAAGGCCTGGAATTCTCGGCAACTAACCTTATACCTCTCTCAACGTCTTGCTCAAAGGTTTCAGACAGATTTTTATCTAAGCCGAAATCTGATACGTGAGGAAAACACCGAAATGAGGTTTGGTCTTACTTATCTACACGACTGTTATTTGTTGGGAGGAGGAGTTTCGGTCACCCCCAAAGATACTAAATTTTTCTTTAGGGTAGAATTAAAAGGGTTAGGAGGTTATGGATTAGAAAAATAAAGGTTTTAGCCCCTGGACCTTTAAAGTTTAGCTTTGTAAAAGAAGGGGTCGATTCTTATGTAGAAAAAATTTCACCTTTATGCCCCATAGAGGTTTGTTTTCCTAAGGTAAAAAGTGGAATACAAGATAAAGAAGAAAGACTAAAGTTAGAAGGCAAGATCCTAAAGAAACATCTTAATGGGAATGAATTTTTAGTAGTCTTAGACGAAAGAGGACAAAGCCTAAATACAAAAATCCTTGCTATGAAGATAGAAAAATGGCTTGAAGCCTCTAAGGATTTATGTTTTTTAGTAGGAGGACCAGAAGGTTTGTCCGATGAGTTTAAGCAAAGGGCAGACTTCCTTCTTAGTCTTTCTTCTTTAACTCTTAATCACGAAATAGCCTTGCTTGTTTTAATGGAAGCTCTTTATAGAAGTTTAACCATATTAAAGAAAATTCCCTATCATAGGGAATAATTTATAAAAAATCAACCAAAAAATAAGATTTTTGGCTGTAATCCTCTAAAAAAGCTCTTGACTTTTATTCTCATTAACGCTAAATAGTTTAGCTAAGATGACCCCTGTAGACCTTCGTTGGCTGGAGAAATACGTTAATTTTTCAGAGTTAGTGGTTAGTCCCTTAGGAGATAACATAGCCACGGTGGTTGAAGACCAAGAAGGGCAAAGTTTTATCTGGGTTAACGGAAAGATAATAGATGAGCCTTTTGAAAAGGTTAATTTCCTCCAGTTTGTCTCTAACGGAAGTTTAATCGCCTCGGTGCAAAAGGACGGTCTATGGACGGTCTGGAAAGATGGGGTTTTGTGGGAAGAATTTTTTGAATACCTTTGGAATTTGAAATCAGACAATTCTGGGAAAAAGGTCCTGGCTAATGTTAAAGTAGAAGGAAGTTATACGGTTTGTGTAGACGGAACTTCCTGGAGCAACTCTTTTTATGATGCAAGGGACCTTTTTGTTTCTCCAACAGGAAGTAAGGTCGCCACCTATGTAAGGTTAGAGAACTATCCGGTTTTAGAGATTTTTAATTTTGCCAAAGGTATGTGGTCTTTGGCGATAAATGATTCGTACTGGGATAGAAGGTTTTTAGCTGTGTTTGGTTGTGATTTTAGTCCTCAAGAGTCTAAAGTAGCCGTAGCTGTAAGGTTACCTGATAGAAGTTTTACCATAGCAGTAGATGGGCTTTTATGGGACAAGACCTTTTATCAGGTCTGGGAACCAAGGTTTTTAGATGAAAATCAGGTGGTAGCTCCGGTAAAAACCGATAAGGGATGGGAGCTATACTGTAATGGGAGTTCCTTTTGGGGAAGACCTTTTGCCCAGTTGTGGAACCTTAAGGTTTTTCCTGAGAAAAAGAGAGTAGCGGCGGTGGTAGCGTTAGAGTTAGGAAAATGGACCTTAGCAGTAGACGAAAAAGTCTGGAGGATAACTTTTGGACAATGTGTGTTAGCCCCCCATTTTAGTCCTGATGGAGAAAGGGTAGCGGCCGTGGTAAGAGACCAAGATAAATGGGGATTGGCAGTAGATGGGGAGTGTTGGGATATAGTTTGGGAAAAAATAGGGGACCCTGTTTTCAATCCTCAGGGCAGTAAGATTGCGGTTAAGGCAGAAAAAGATAATAGTTATTATTTAGTAGTAGACAATAAAGTTTTAGAAGGACCTTATAGTTATCTTTGGGACCCTGTTTTTTTAGAGGAAGATAAGGTTTTAGTAAGAGGGATAAAAAATAAGGTTTATTTTACTAAAGAAGTGAAGGTTTAACGATGTCTTTTTTTGAATTGGTAAGAGGGCCTTTAGCTTGGGCAGCCTTTTTAATATTCCTGTTAGGTTCAGTTTATAATCTTTATGTTTTTTTTAAAAAAGCCCAAAAAGATAAAGTGCTTTATGGATATTTTAGTCTAAAGTATACCCTTAGGTCCTATTTATTCTGGCTTTTACCTTTAGGTAGCTATAGCATGAGGCAAAGACCTCTTTTTACCCTTATAAGTTATTTTTTCCATGTAGGCCTTTTACTAACACCTATTTTTTTCTTAGGGCATATCGAACTTTGGAAAGAATCTTGGGGGATTAGTTGGTGGGCCTTACCTAATCTGGTTTCAGACTTTTTAACAGGCCTTACTATTATCTGCGGGTTAATCTTGTTAGCAAGGCGTCTTTTGGTAAGGGATGCTAAGTATTTAAGCACTTTTACAGACTATGTTTTTTTGATTTTAGTGATTTTAGTGTTTTTAACCGGATTTTTAGCTAGATATCAGATTTTGTTTAACTATCAGGTGATATCAGGTATACACATTTTATTAGGAGAAATAATGTTAGTTTTAATTCCGTTTACTAAGCTTTCACATATCTTTTATTTTTGGCTAATAAGGGCGCATACTGCCTCAGAGTTTGGAGCGGTAAGGCGATCTAAGGATTATTAAGGAAGAGGTTATGGAAGGGTTTGTAAGAAAACCAGTATCAGACATAGGGATAGATAAAGCGATAGAGCGTTTGGACCAACAAAAGATTAGAAGGGCGATAGAAAGGGTTTTAAACCAAGAAGCTACCGTTAGGTTCAAGACCTTTTTAGAAACCTGCATGCATTGCGGGCTTTGCTCTGAGTCTTGCCATCATTATTTATCCCATGACAGAGACCCAAGCTATGCCCCAGCAGCCAAGGTAAAACTTACCTTAGGGGACCTGATAGCAAAGAAGGGTAACATCGCTAAACAAGACCTTAAAAGGTATGCCAGGATTGCTTTTACCGAGTGTAACCTTTGTCGTCGTTGTACCCAGTTTTGTCCTTTTGGGATTGATATTGCCTATCTGATTTCTTTGGTTAGGAGGCTTTGCGGGGTTTTAGGGGTAGCCCCTCAGTTTATCCAAGACCAGGTTTATAGCCATATGGCTTCTTATAACATGCTTTGGTTTAAGCAAGATGAATGGATAGACACGATACAATGGATAGAGGATGAGCTTAGATATGAGATAAAAAATGCCAGGATTCCTTTAGGTAAAAAAGACGCAGATATTTTGTTGCTTATCCATGGGCTTGAGGCTAAGTACATGACCCCACTTCTTTCAAACATGCTTAAGATAATGCTTGCCTCTGGAGTTGATTTCACCTTACCTGATACCGATGGTTGGGACTATACCAACAAATCTCTTTATATGCATGATTTTGAGACGATGACTTTAATAACCAAAAGACATTATGAGATAGCCTCTAAACTTAGAGTAAAAAGGATTTTAATAACCGAGTGTGGGCATGCTTACCGGGCAGCTCTTTATGAATCGGCTAGACTCTTAGGCTGGAAAGAACCCCCTATTCCTTTTCTCCATGCGGTAGAATTTTTTTATGAAATCTTAAGTCAAGGAAGAATAAAGATTGCTCATAAAGTTAAAGAAAAGGCTACCTTACAGGATCCCTGCAATATAGTAAGATATAGAGGGTTAGGAGAAAAGCTCAGGTTTATCGTAAAAGAGCTTTGCGAGGACTTCGTAGACATGACCCCTAATCAAGAATATAACTATTGCTGTAGCTCAGGGGGAGGTATGGTAGATGCAGGTCCTCCGTGGAAAATGGCAAGAATAGAAGGGGGTAAAGTAAAAGTAGAACAGATAAAAGAAACAGGAGCCAAATTGGTGATAGCTCCCTGTCATACCTGTCATAAAGGGATAGAGGACTTGCTAGAACATTATAAGGTTGATGCTCATGTAAAATTTTTGGCTGACCTAATAGCAGAACATATGGAAATCCCTGAGAGGTTAAGGCCTTAAAATGAAAGGAAGCAAAAGTTTGGTAGGTCTGATAGCAGGTTTGTTTATGTTGGGTTTAGGCTGGTTTTTTAATCCTTTAGGCTTAACCGAAACGTTAAAATCGCACAAACATCCTTTGGATTCCTCAGAAGTAAAGGGCAATGTTCTTCTTATTAAACATTCGGAAATTTTTGGTGATTTAGAGTATGCACCGGTTTTGTTTCACCATGGAAAACATGTAAAATCCCTTGAAAAGGAAGGTTGTAATGTTTGTCATCCTTCAGGAGAAAACGGCACTTTGCGTTTTGTCTTTCCGAAAGAGTTTTTATCCCTTAAAGACCCAGAAAAATTAAAGGACCTTTACCATCAAGCCTGCATCCAATGTCATCAGCAAAAGAAGTCTGAAGGTAAACCTTACGGACCGGTTAGGCTTTCTTGCGGAGACTGTCATGTTAATCGATATTTTAAAAAAGATATAACCTATCCTATGTTTGATTTTGATTGGGTCTATCATGCAAATCATGTAAAAGAGTTAGACCAAAAGTGTGAAAAATGTCATCATACCTATGATTTAGAAGAGGCTGATAAGACAAGGACTTTAAAGTATGTTAAAGGTAAAGAAGAGTCTTGCTATTACTGCCACGACTTTAGTAGAAAAAGAGGTCCTGAGTTAACCCAGATTTTAAAGGTAGCTCAAGAAAAAGGCTTGAGCCTTTCTCAGGCCTACCATGGGTTGTGTTTAAACTGTCATGTTGATCTTAAAAAGGAGGATAAAAAGGCTGGACCGATCACTTGTAGTGAATGTCATAAAGGTGAGACTAAAACCTTAGAAGCCCTTGCACAAGCCCCAAGGCCAGATAGAGGACAAAAAGATTTTTATTTTATGGAGTTTTCTAAAGGTTCTAAGATGCAAGGGGTTGTTTTTAACCATAAGGTCCATCAGTTTACAACCAAAAAATGTCGAGATTGTCATCATGAAAGGCTTGAAGCCTGCCGTAATTGTCACACTTTAGAAGGTATTCCTAAAGGTAATTTTGTCAACGCCGTTACCGCCTTTCATTCTCTTTATTCAGAAAGGACCTGCCAGGGATGCCATCAAAAGGAAATAAAGGCAAGGGCAGAATGTTTAGCCTGTCATCATTTGGATAAAAAAGATACTTCTCGCACAGAGATAGCCTCTAAGGATTCTTGTTTTAAATGTCATACCGGCAAACAAAAGGCTATTTTTAAAACCTTAAAGCCTTATTCTGGTAAAATAGAACCTAAGATAGAGATAGAGGTTTTATCAAAAGAGTTTGAAAAGGCTATCCTGCCCCATAAAAAAATCATAGAAAGCTTGAGTAATAAGACCTTAGATAACAGGCTCTCTGTTTATTTTCATCAGGAAGAGAAAACTCTTTGTAAAGGGTGTCATCATAAGGCAAGGGTAGATGAAAAGACAAAAGGGCAAGAGCTAAAATGTGTTAACTGCCACGGAATAGAGTTTAACCCTCTTCATCCTGAAAGACCAAGACTACAAGCGGCTTACCACGGGCAGTGTATAAAGTGCCATGAATATCTAAGGATAGAAAAAGCGATGACCTGCGATAGTTGTCATACATCGAAGAAAGAGAGGAGTATAATTAGGTTTTAAGGAAGTGTTAAGGGGTAAAAAATGTATATTTGGGAAAAACTTTTTAGTTATCATGGAGCAGAATACGTAATTTCTGGAGCTGCTTTTTTTGTTTTTATATTACTTTTTTTATGGTTTAAACCTAAGAAAAAATTTTAGGAAAAGGCTATGAATAGAAGGGATTTTTTAAAAGGTATTGTAGGTTTACCAGGATTTTTGACGATAAATCTTAACCTTAAGCTTAATGAGGAAGAGGAAAAAGGTTTTAAAGCTACCCATACCAAGGCTAATACCAAGAACTGGGAAATTTATCGCAAAAGAAAGGACACTAAACAAAAGCCTCAAGAAGGCGGCTATGCAGTACTTTTTGATGTTACTAAATGTATAGGTTGCCGTAGATGTGAATGGGCTTGTAATGAATGGAATAAAAATCCTAACCAACCTATAGAAAATTTTGAAAAATCAAGGTTTGAGAAAAATTCGGTTTTCGAAAAGATTAGAAGGCCTTCAGCAGGGGCTTTTACGGTAGTAAACAGGTTTGAGGTGAACGGAAAGGTAGTTTATGTGAAAAGACAATGTATGCACTGTTTAGATCCTGCCTGTGCTTCTTCTTGCTTTGTGGGGGCTTTTACAAAAACAGAGGAAGGGGCGGTGCTTTATAATCCTGAAGTATGCGTAGGTTGTAGATATTGTATGATTGCCTGTCCTTTTGATATACCAGCCTATGAATACTATGACCCTATAACCCCTCAAGTTACTAAGTGCACGATGTGCTTTGATAGGGTGGTAGAGGGTAAGGTCCCTGCTTGTGTAGCGGTCTGTTCTGCAGATGCCCTTAAGTTTGGTAAAAGGGAGGAGTTGTTAAAAATAGCGCATAAATTGATAGCAGATAATCCTGATAGGTATTTCCCTAAAGTTTATGGAGAGGATGATTTTGGGGGAACCAGTTGGTTATACCTTTCTCCTGTGCCTTTTGAGGCTATCGGGTTGCCAACCGGCTATAAACAAAGCCCGGCGGTTTATACCAGAAACTATCTTTTTGCCGTAAAAGTTTTAGAAATTTTAGCCTCTCCTGTGTTGGCTTATTTAGCCTATAAGATGGTTTTTAAGAAGGGGAAGGACGGAGAGTAAAGATGGAAAAGGTTGAGGCAAAGGGTTTTAAACAAAAGCTACTTTTGGCTCCTGATTTTAAAACCTATATCGTCGGGCTTTTTACCCCTTGGAATCTGATAGCAGGCATTATTTTACTTTTCGGATTTTATGCCATAGCCTATAGGCTGATTTTTGGGCTCGGTCCTGCTACCAATTTAAACAACGATTATCCTTGGGGGCTTTGGATTGCCTTTGATATCTTAGCAGGTATTGCCCTTGCTGCTCCGGGTTTAACGGTAGGAACCGCGGTTTATCTTTTTGGGATGAAAGAGTATAAAAGTTTTGCCAAACCAGCCATTCTTTCAAGCCTTGTAGGTTATGTTTTTGCGGTCATAGCCCTTCTTTTTGACCTTGGAAGATATTATAGGGTTTTTTATCCTATAATATGGTCTTGGGGTTTAGAATCGGTGCTGTTCTTGGTTGGTTGGCACTTTTTCCTTTATATTATGATATGTTTAGTAGAATGGTTTCCGGTTTTTTTTGAGTGGTTAGGTAAAGAAAAGGCTAAAAATTTCTTTGCTTCTTTAGGGGTTTGGGCTACGGCTTTTGGGGTAATAATAGCCGGTGGACATCAATCAGCCTTGGGTGCGCTGTTTTTGATAGCACCAACTAAGGTGCATCCTCTTTGGTACTCACCTCTTTTACCGTTGTTTTTCCTTATTTCTGCGATAGCGGCAGGAGTTTCGATCGTGGTGATAGAAAGCACCATCACCCATCGTTTTTTTAAACAAAACCTTAAAGAGTTTAACCCAGAAATGTTTGATAGAAAAACCTTAGGCCTTGGAAAAGCTCTTGCCGTGGTTTTAAGCTTGTATTTATTCCTGAAGGTTTTGGACCTGGTCCATCAGGAAAAATTAGGTTACTTTTTTTCTTCTTATGGTATCCTCTTCGTTTTAGAACATTTAATTTTTGTGATATGTCCCCTGGTTTTGCTTTCGTGGGCGATAAAAGCGGAAAAAGCCTTTTGGGTAAGGATTTCTGCTTTTTGGGTAGCTTTAGGGATAATTTTTAATCGTGTGGTGGTTTGCCTTATAGCCTATAATTGGTATATTCCGTGGCAACAAAAATATTATCCTTCTTGGATGGAAGTAGCCCTTTCTCTTTCGATGGCAACCATGATTGTTCTTTCTTCAAGGTTTATGCTTAGAAGACTTCCGATCCTTTCAGAATAAAAATTGTCCCTTTTGGCACAATTGTTATGTGCATTAAGCTTATAGATTCTCTATAAAACCTCTTTAAATCAAAAAATTTTTACTTTATTTTTTAGGCACAATTTTTGCTAAAAGATTCCAAAAAGGTTTGAATAAATCTGAAAAGCGGAGGGGCACATGAAGAAACAGGTTTTTTCGGTATGTGGTATGTGTTCTGCTCGGTGTCCTATAAGGGTTGAGGTAACCGACGGAAGGGTTACGTGGATAGAGGGTAATCCTTATGCTGCCGGGATTGAAGGAGCTCTTTGTGCTAGAGGGGCTGCTGGTTTGGTTCATGTGTATGATTTTGAACGACCTCAAGGCCCGATGGTTAGAACAGGAGAAAGAGGGTCTGGGGAGTGGAAAAGAGTTTCTTGGGATGAAGCTTTAAGTTATATATCTAACCGATTGTCTGAAATCATCGGTAAATATGGGGCTAAATCTGTAGCTCTTTTAGACAGAGGAGGCGGACTTTTTGGAGAGATGCAAAGGGTTTTTATTAGGGCCATAGGATCTCCTAACTATTTTAACCATGATGACCTTTGCAGAAAAAACGTAGACCTTGCCTTACAGAGTTTAATAGGTATCCAAAGGAATCAGATTAGTTACGATTTTGCCAATGCCAAACATATAGTTTCCTTTGGTAGGGCTTTTTTTGATGCGGTAGTCGTAAAAGAGGCTAACAACGTGCTTAAAGCCTTAGAAAAAGGCGCTAAACTTACTTATTTTGACCCCAGGGTAAACGTTACCGCTACCAAGGCTACAAGGTATTTAAAGATAAGGCCAGGTACAGACTACGCTGTGGTGTTAGCCCTTATTCATCAGATATTAAAAGAAGACCTGTATGACAGAGATTTTGTGTCTAAGCACATGTTGGGGCTTACAGAATTGGAAGATTTTATCAAGCTATATAGCCCTAAATGGGCTGAAGCAGAGTCTGGAGTGCCTGAATATCAGATTATAAAGCTGGCAAGAGAGCTTGGGGAGGCAAAACCAAGGGCTATAGTATATCCTTATTGGTTTGGTGCAAGGTATATGGATTCGTTTTACTTTGCCAGGGCGGTTTGGATACTTAACTTTTTACTTGGGAACTTAGACCAGAAGGGTGGTTTAATTTTAGCTAAATCTCCAAAGGAAGTAGGGGCTCAACCTCTAAAAAGTCTTTTAGACCCCATCCCTGCTCCTCAGGACAAGCGAATAGAAGCTGAATCTGGGAAGGGCTTTTTATATGACGGTGCAGGACATATTTTACACCTCTTTAAGGCTATCAAGACTGGAGAGCCTTATCCTATAAAAGCCCTTTTTGTTTACAGGTATGATCCCTTTGCTGGAATGCCTTTAAAAGATATTAAAGAAATCGTCCAAAATTTAGAACTCTTAGTTCATATCCCTGTAGACTATGGAACTACCGGTTGGTTTGCAGACGTAATCCTTCCAGAATCAACCTATCTTGAAAGGGATGATATCATAGGCTTACAAAGAGGGGCTAAACCTGCTTTTATCGTAAGGAGAAAGGCCATAGATCCAGTTTTTGACACCAAGCCCAGATGGTGGATTTTTACCCAGTTATGTAAAAAACTTGGTTTAGAAAAGTATGTTCCTTATGAGACCATAGAAGACATCTGGAATTATCAATTAGAAGGAACAGGAGTAAGAATAGAGGATTTTGACGCAAAAGGGTTTGTGCCTCTTTGTAAGGAGCAGATACTTTATTCTAAGGACCAGTTAAAGTTTAAGACCCCTTCAGGCAAGATTGAAATAGTGTCTTCTAAAATGCAAGAAAGAGAGGTCCCTAATTTTTATCAATATAAGACCCCAGAAAAACCAAAAATTGAAGAAGGCGAGTTTCGTCTTATTTTTGGAAGGGCGGGGATGCATACCCATGTAAGGACCCAAAACAATCCATTGTTAAACGAGATTAAACCAGAAAACGAGCTTTGGATAAATACCGAAGTGGCTGAAAAATTAGGTATAAAGGACGGGGACTTAGTAGAGGTCTCTTCAGGAGATTTTACAGGAAAAATCAAAGCTAAGGTAACCCCTCACATCCATCCTGAGGCGGTGTTTATGATTAGGGGTTATCAGAACGACATTCCTTGGCTTACCAGAAGCTATGGTAAAGGCCTTAACGAGGGAAGATTGCTCAAAGGAGCTTTTGATAAGTTTGGGGCAGGAAGTCATACAGGTGTTCTTTTTGAAACCTTTGTAAAGGTTAAAAAAGTTTAAAAAAAGGAGGGAGCTTATGAGCCTTTACTATATATATCAAGACCATAACAGATGTATCGGTTGTTTTGCTTGTGAAGTCCATTGTAAAACCAACAAAGGGCTTGGACCAGGCCCAAGGCTTTGCAGGATTATCCCTACAGACATTAAGTCTTTAAACGAACAGGTAGTTCAGAGGTTTATTTTTATGCCTTGTTTTCATTGTGAAGACCCTTGGTGTGTAAAGGCTTGTCCTACAGGGGCTATGCAAAAGAGGCCTAAAGACGGTATAGTTTTTGTAGAACCAAGTCTCTGCGTAGGTTGTAAAAACTGTATTACTGCCTGTCCTTGGGGTATCCCTCAGTTTGACCCAGAAACCGGAAAGGTAGTGAAGTGTGATTACTGTAAGGACAGGATTGACCAAGGGCTATTACCAGCCTGTGTGACTAAATGCACCACCCATGCCTTAAAATGGGTTTCCGCCCAGGAAGCTTCAACCCTTAAAAGAGAAAAGTTTGTAAAGGAAGCCTATGTCAACCTATACTAATCGTGAGGACCACACGGTTGAGATAGCCGAAGGGGTAAAACTGGTTAAAGGCACAGATAGCGTTCTTATCACCACCCTTGATAAACTTATAAATTGGGGCCGGGCTAATTCTCTCTGGCCCCTTACCTTTGGTCTTGCCTGTTGTGCTATAGAGATGATGGCAGCCGGTGCCAGCCATTATGATTTTGATAGGTTGGGGGTGCTTTTTAGGGCTTCTCCCAGACAGGCAGACCTTATGATTGTAGCTGGGACGGTTACTTATAAAATGGCTCCTATCGTAAGAAGAATTTATGACCAAATGGCAGAACCTAAGTTTGTGATTGCTGTCGGAAGCTGTGCCTCAACCGGAGGGATTTTCCAAACTTATAGCGTCCTTCAAGGGGTAGACCAGATCCTTCCGGTAGATGTTTATATTCCTGGTTGCCCTCCACGACCAGAAGCCTTTTTCCAAGGTATCATCAAATTACAAGAAAAAATTTTAAAAGGTTATAAAGGATGAAAGGGTACACTTTAGAACAGATAGAACCCTCTAAGTTTGTTCTGCAGATGGGTCCTCATCATCCTGCTACCCATGGAGTTTTAAAGCTTTATTTAGAGCTTGAGGGTGAAAGGGTTTATCGTTGTAGGCCTGAAGTGGGTTATCTTCATCGAGGCATAGAAAAGCTGGCTGAGACCAAGACCTATCCTCAGGTTGTCCCTTTGACCGATAGATTAGATTATATAGCTAGTATGATAAACAACATAGGTTATTGTTTGGCGGTAGAAAGACTCCTTGGGATAGAACCTCCTCCAAGGGCTAAATTTATCCGCACCATGGTAGCTGAATTGTCAAGGATAAGCAACCATCTTCTCTGGTTAGCCACCCATGCTCTTGATATAGGAGCGATGACGGTCTTCCTTTACTGTTTTCGAGAGAGAGAACAAATCCTTTGGTTTTTAGAAGAAATTTGTGGTGCCAGGCTTACTTTTAGTTATCCAAGGATAGGTGGGGTAAGGGTAGACGTAGAAGAAAAAACCTTAGAAAAAATAGACAGGTTTATCGATGAGTTTTTAGATAAGGTTAATGAATACGAGGGATTGCTTACAGAAAATAGGATTTGGATAGCCCGAACCAGAGGGGTGGGGGTAATAACCCCTGAAGATGCCTTGGCCTATGGACTTACAGGCCCAAGCCTTAGGGGGTCAGGAATAAACTACGATGTAAGAAAACATTTTCCTTATGACGCTTATAGCGAGGTAGAGTTTGAAGTTCCTTTAGGAAGGCATGGAGATACCTATGACCGCTATCTATGCCGTATTCAAGAGATGAGACAGTCTGCGAGAATAGTGAAACAATGTATTCAAAAAATGCCAGAGGGAAGCATACTTGCCGAAGAGGCCTTAGATTTAGACCTTCTCCCTTTTGGTAAAAAGAGGCTTCATCCAGAAGGGTGGTTAACCGGTAGTTTTATTTCATTTTTAAAAGAAAAAGAACTTTTGTTACCTCAAGGAGAGGTTTATTCAGCGGTGGAGGGTGCTAAAGGTGAGCTGGGATTTTATATTATTAGCGACGGTACAGGTAGACCTTATCGGGTAAGGATTAGAGTTCCTTCTTTTATACACATTGCAGCTATTCCCAAAATGTCAGAAGGGCAATTTTTGGCTGACGTAGTAGCCATCATCGGGACCCTTGACATCGTGATGGGAGAGGCGGATAAATGAGACAATTGATTAAAAAACTTCTTTTAATAGACCTGATAAAAGGGCTTTTAATTACCTTAAAAACCATTTTTACCCATCCGGTTACCATCAGATACCCTAAACAAAAAAGAGAAATAACAGAAGGTTTTCGAGGGAGACACGCTTTAGTCAGAGACCCAGAAACAGGCAAGGAAAGATGTGTAGCTTGCTTAAGGTGTGTTAGGGTTTGCCCTTCGCAATGTATTCGTGTGGAGTATACCGAAGACCCAACCTCAGGTGCAAGGGTTCTAACTAAATACGAAATAGAGGCCTTTCGATGTATTTATTGTGCTTATTGTGTAGAGGTCTGCCCTGTAAACGCCATCGTGCTTACAGAATATTACGAGTATGCAGTTTACGATAAAGAAGAAAACTACTTTACCAAGGATAAACTACTTCAAAACTGGGATGAATTCATAGCTGGATACAAAGGAGACTCTTATCTAAACAAATTTTGGTATTTAAAAGGGATTGAGAGAAGGCGGCTACCCTTTGAAAAAAGGTTCCCTAAGCCTATAAATGTTAAAATGGAGGCTAAGCAGTGACCCCTGGGACCTACCTACCGCTAAAATATCTTCCTGTGTTTTTGATGTTAATCTTAGCTACTGTTTTTGCCTTTGCTGCCATCTTTATCAATCGGTTGCTTGCACCCAAGAAAAAAACTCCTACAAAGCTTATGGCCTACGAATCAGGAAACCTTCCTTCAGGAGAAGTAAGAGAAAGGTTTTTTATAGGATATTATGTGTTAGCCATTCTTTTTGTGGTATTTGACGTAGAGTTGGTTTTTCTTTATCCATGGGCTTTGGCGTTCAATCATCTTAGCACAGTAGGTTTTTGGGGAATGTTGTTTTTTATCATTCTTATTCTGTTAGGCTACTTTTATGAAATTAAGAAGGAGGCCTTGGAATGGTTGAAGAAGTCTTAAAAGGTTTACAAGAGAATTTTAAAGAAGAAATCGTAGAAATAGGAAGTTTTAGAGGGCAAACTTTTGTAGTAGTAAAAAAAGAAAAAATAAAAGAAATTTTGGGTTGGCTTAAGATTAATTGGAGTTTCAACCATCTTCAAGACCTTTTTGGTGTAGATTTTTTAGGTAAGACACCACGTTTTGCGGTGGTTTATCAACTTTATAGTCTTCCTAATAAGACCCAGTTAAGGATAAAGGCCTTGGTTGAAGAGGATGACCTTAGTATAGACAGTGTGGTAGACCTTTGGCCGGTTGCTAACTGGCTGGAAAGGGAGTGTTATGACATGTTTGGGATAGTCTTTAAAGGGCATCCTGATTTGCGAAGGATTTATATGCCTGAAGACTGGGAAGGCTATCCTTTGAGAAAGGATTATCCTGTTAGAGGTGAAGGGGATTGGCAAGGAATAAAAGACCTATTAAGTCAGATACACAAGGAAGGATAACCCATGGATAAGGTTTTAGACCTTTATCAGTTTGGGATTTTGATTTTTAAGACTATATTGGTTTTTGCCATCACGTTAATCCATGTGGCTTTTACCACCTATGCTGAAAGGAAAATAATCGGAAGGGCGCAAGCACGTTTTGGTCCTAAGGAAGTAGGTCCGCATGGTATTCTTCAGCCTTTAGCAGATTTTTTAAAGATTTTTGGTAAAGAAGACATTATTCCTCAAGCAGCCTATAAGACGGTTTTTAAAATAGCCCCGGTTATAGTTTTTGCTTTTACTACGGTAAACTTAACGGTCCTTCCCTTTGAACAGGGTTTTATTTTGGCAGACCTTAATATAGGGGTTCTCTTTATCTTAGCTTCAGCCAGCTTAGCGGTATATGGGATTATCCTTGCAGGTTGGGCGTCTAACAGTAGATATTCCTTCTTAGGGGGCTTACGGTCAGCTGCTCAGGTGTTAAGTTATGAAATTGCGTTAGCCCTAAGTTTAGCTTCGGTAGTCTTGATGGCAGGTTCTCTCAAGCTTAATGATATAGTCCTTGCGCAATACAACTCGGTTTTTGGCTTTTATGCCATTCCCCAGATAATAGGTTTTGGGGTTTTTGTGATTGCTGCCTTTGCTGAAACCAATAGAACCCCCTTTGACCTACCTGAAGCAGAAACCGAGCTGGTAGCAGGATATCTTACCGAATACAGTGCCTTTAGATATGCTCTATTTTTCCTTGGAGAATATACTGCCATGTATGTGATGGCAAGCCTAATTTCATTGTGTTATTTAGGTGGGTGGACGGTACCTAAGTATGTAATCGCTTTACTTCCTTTTTTAGAAAAAGTGCCAGGGATTATTTGGTTTTTGTTAAAGGTTTATTTTTTCATTTTTCTTTACATCTGGGTTAGAGCTACCTTTCCAAGATATAGGTTTGACCAACTGTTAAACTTAGGGTGGAAAGTTTTAATTCCTTTGGGGTTTGTAAACCTTTTTATCACTATTTTGATAAAAAAGTTTAGTGCTTAGGGGAAAACAATGGTTTTAAAGGCTATTTTTCTTTATTTTGCGGTAGTGATCTTAGGTACAGGTATTTTAGGTATTACTCAAAAAAATCCGGTAAAAGGTTTACTCTGGATTTTGGTGATGCTTGTGCATTTAGGAGGTATTTATCTTTTGCTTAATGCCGAATTTTTAGCGATGGTTCAGATCATAGTCTATGCAGGTGCTATTTTGGTGATGTTCCTGTTTGTTATTTTCCTTTTAGACATAAAGGAAGAGGAAAAGGGAGAGGTGTTTTTGAAGTCTTGGCAGACAAGGGTATGTGCTGTTCTTTTGTGGGTGTTTTTGGGTATAGTAGGGGCTTTAACTTATAAAACCCATCATCAAGGTCCTTATACCATAGAGCTTATAGAAAAGGAAGGGCATGCCAAGGTTTTGGGTTTGATTCTTTTTAGCGATTATGTGTATCATCTTATCTTGTTAGGTTTTATCCTTTTTGTCCCTTTGCTTGGGATAGGGCTTATGCTCTTAAGGAGGAAGACGGATGGTTCCTCTTAATTGGTATCTTATCTTAAGTTTTTGTCTTTTTGGGATCGGGCTTACCGGGTTTCTTATCAGAAAAAACCTGATCATGTTGCTTATTTCTATAGAAGTAATGCTTAATGCGGTTAATCTGTCTTTAGTAGCTTTAGGTCATTACTTACAAGACTTAAAAGCTCAAGTAATCGCCCTTTTTATCATAGGTTGTGCTGCCGGAGCGGTAGCAGTAGGGCTTATTATATTAGTTATAGCCTATCGGAATAAACCAACTCTAAAGATAGAAGAATTTAATCTTTTGAGGGAAGACTAAGATGACGGTAGAAACCTCTATCACCCCCTTACTGTGCGTGCTTGTGTCTTTATTGGCCATACCTTTTATCCTCGTTACCGGAGAAAAAAAACCTAACTTAAGGGAATTTTGGTCTGTCTTAGCAGGAGTGATTAAGTTTTTGTTAGTTTTATCGATGGTCCCTACCGTTATTTCTGGGAAAGTTTTGGAGTTTGAAGTCTTTTCTATCCTTCCTGGCATTTCTTTAAAGTTTAAAGTAGACGCGATGGGACTTCTTTTTGCCCTTGGAGCTTCTTTTTTATGGATAATTACTACTTTTTATTCCATAGGTTACATGAGAGGACATCATGAAAAAAAGCAAACCAGATATTATGCCTGTTTTGCTGGGGCTCTTTCTTCTACGATGGGGGTTGCTTTTTCGGCTAATCTGTTTACGATGTTTCTCTTTTATGAAGCCCTTACGTTTGTTACTTATCCTCTGGTTGCTCATCATGAAACTCCGGAAGCCAGGGCTGGTGCCAGAAAATATGCTATATATCTTATAGGGGCTGCCAAACTTTTGTTGGTTGCAGCCATAGTCATTACCTACCTTTTGGCAGGAACCCTTGAATTCCAAAAAGGCGGGATTTTTACTGAGAAGATAGTAGAGGCTCATCGAGGACTTTTAGGAGTGGTTTTTCTTATGTATTTTTATGGTTTTGCCAAAGCTGCGGTTATGCCTTTACATGGCTGGTTGCCTGCGGCGATGGTAGCACCTACTCCGGTTTCTGCCCTTCTTCATGCGGTAGCGGTGGTTAAAACCGGGGTTTTTACTGTGCTAAGAACGATATTTTTTGTATTTGGCTCAGAGACGATGAAGCTACTTTCTACCACAGACTTAGCCCTTTTTATGGCAGCCTTTACCATAACTACCGCTTCAGTCATTGCTCTTACAAGAGACAACCTTAAAGCTAGACTGGCTTATTCTACGGTTAGTCAGCTTTCTTACATCTTGCTTGGCGCCCTTTTACTTACTTACCATGGCATGATAGGAGGTATTATCCACATTTCTAACCATGCTTTCGCTAAAATCACCCTCTTTTTTTGTGCTGGTTCTATCTATGTTTGCGCTCATAAAACCGAGGTTAGCCAGCTTGATGGTATAGCCAGAAGACTTCCTATTACGATGGCAGCTTTTACGATCGGGGCTCTTGGAATGGTAGGTATACCTTTAGTAGGAGGCTTTATTACCAAGTGGTATCTTTTGCTTGGTGCCATAGAAGGAAAAAACCTTTGGGTTTTATGGGTACTTCTTTTTAGTTCTTTACTTAACGCAGGTTACTTTTTTCCTATAGTTTATAGGGCTTATTTTAGAGAATATAAAGAGAAACCTGGAGGCCATCCGATTAAAGAAAACCCCTTTATGGCTACTGCTTTATTGATTACTGCACTTATTAGTATAGTTTTGGGAATTTATCCAAACTTTTTAATAAATCTTGCTGCGGAGGTTATCAAGTGAATTTAGTTGGGGAAAATGAGACCACGGAAAGACAAATCTTAAAACACGACCCATGGCCAGGGTATCGAAGGATTTTTTACATAGTTTTGGCCCTTACTACCCTTTATTTGTTTTTAATCTTTTATTTTGGACATAAACCTCATTAACGGGGGAATTTTATGGAAGAAGAAAAGAAAGGGTTTTTTGATTATAGAGAAAACATAAAAAAGTTTTTAAAAGGTTTTTATTTGTTTCTGGTTTTACTGATAGGGGTAGATTTTTTTGTCCATAAGCATGCTTATTTTGGTTTTGATGGCTATCCTTCTTTTTATGGGGCTTTTGGGTTTGTAGCCTGCGTATGGTCGGTGCTTATAGCTAAACATTTTTTAAGGCCTTTGGTAATGAGGAGGGAAGACTATTATGGTGATTAACCTACCTCCTGCGTTTATTCTGATTTTAGGTAGCTTTTTAATTCCCTTTTTAAAGGGAAGGATAAAAACCATTTATCTTGTAGTCCTCCCTCTCCTGACTTTTGTTTATGTGCTGTTTTTATCTGAAGGGGTTTCTTGGGTTTTAAGGGCGTTTGATTCAGAGCTTGTGTTTAAAAGGGTAGATAGGCTTTCTCTGCCTTTTGGTTACATCTTTTCCTTGATTACTTTACTAACCGCTATTTACAGCCTTCATGTTAAAGACAACCTGCATTTAGTTGCAGGTTTTATTTATGCAGGTTCAGCTTTGGGGGTAGTTTTTGCAGGAGATTTGGTTACCCTTTATATTTTTTGGGAAATTATGGCTTTAGCCTCAACCGTAGTAATACTTACAGCAAGGACGAAAAAGGCTATCTCTGCAGGTATGAGATATCTATTGGTGCATTTGACGGGTGGTTTGTTGCTTTTAGGAGGAATAATACTATGGTTTAAGCAAACAGGGTCTTTAAGGTTTGAATATATAGGATTAAACAGTTTAGCCTCTTGGCTTATTTTTTTAGGTTTTGGGGTTAATGCAGCCTTCCCTGTCCTTCATGCCTGGCTTCCTGACGCTTATCCTGAATCTACTGAGACAGGTACTGTCTTTCTTTCAGTTTTTACTACTAAGACTGCGGTTTATGTTTTGGCAAGAAGTTTTTCAGGGACAGAGCTTTTGATATACATAGGGGCATTGATGGTTGTTTTCCCTATTTTTTACGGGATTATAGAAAACAACTTAAGAAGGGTTTTATCTTATGTTATCATCAATCAAGTAGGATTTATGGTCATAGGCATAGGAATAGGAACTACGCTATCTCTTAACGGAACAATAGCCCATGCATTATGTCATATTTTATATGATGCTGTGCTTTTTATGGCGTTGGGGGCTGTTTTATATAGGACAGGCAAGATAAACACTACCGACCTCGGGGGGCTTTATAAATACATGCCGTTAACTGCTATTTTTTGCATCATAGGGGCTGCTTCTATTTCTGGATTTCCTTTAACCAGTGGATTTGTAAGTAAGTCTATGATTATTTCTGCTGCTGGTGAAGGAGGATTGCTTATTATTTGGTTAGCTCTTCTTTTGGCTTCTGCAGGTGTTTTTCTTGTTGCAGGAATAAAGGTGCCTTATTTTTCTTTTTTTAGTTATGATTCTGGTTTAAAACCTAAGGAAGCGCCACCTCACATGCTACTTGCCATGGGTATAGCAGCTTTTCTTTGCATCGGAATAGGGCTTTTTCCAGGTTTGTTTTACTCTATCCTTCCCTATCCTGTAGCCTATCATCCTTACACTCCAGCCCATGTGATAGACCAGATTCAGCTTCTTGGTTTTTCAGCTTTAGCCTTTACTTTACTTGTGCTTTCAGGTCTTTATCCTCCTGAGATAAGGTGCATAAACCTTGATGCTGACTGGTTTTATCGTAAGGCTACCTCTTGGTTTTTGACCCTGGCAGAAAAGGTGGTGGCTAAGGTAGACTATCAAATAATAGGGGAGGCGTATGAAAAGGTTTTTATAAGAGGGATGTTAAGGTTAGCGAATCTTTCTAAAAAAATTGATGTTTCAGGGGTTGACGGAACCTATCATGCTTTAGCTAAAGGTTCTTTACAACTAAGCGAAATAATAAAGGTAATTCAAACAGGAAAGGTTTCAGACTATGCTTTTCTAATGATAATAGGGTTGATTGCTTTGCTATTACTTTTAGCTTTGCCTATGCTTTTTTAAAGGAGTGGTGTAATGGGTGGGGTAGGCTATCCTATTCTTTCTTATCTTATTTTTTTACCTTTAGTTGGTGCAGTTTTAATTTTTTTAGTAAAAAAAGAAGGATTAGCTAAGTATATCGCTTTAGGGACTACGCTTTTAAATTTACTTTTAGGTATTCCTCTTTGGTTTAACTTTGATAAAACTAACCCCAATTTTCAGTTTTTAGAAATCTATCCTTGGATTCCATTTTTAAACTCTTACTATAAGGTTGGAGTAGATGGGATAAGCTTTCTCTTTGTGTGGTTAACCCTTTTTATCAGCGTTTTATGCGTGCTTTGTTCATGGACAGCCATTAAACATAGGACTAAAGAATTTTACGCTTTGCTTCTGGTGATGGAAACGGTTATGATAGGGGTTTTTTGTGCCCTTGATATGTTTTTGTTTTATGTGTTTTGGGAGGCCATGCTGATTCCGATGTTTTTACTGATAGGTATCTGGGGAAGTCAAAACCGGATTTACGCCTCGGTTAAGTTTGTTATTTTCACTTTTGCTGGCAGTGTCCTTATGTTAATAGGTCTTATCGTTCTTTATTATGTAGGAGGCAAAACTTTTGACATCATAGAGCTTTCCAAGGCAAACCTTCCGTTAAACCTCCAATACTGGCTTTTTTTAGCTTTTTTTGCTGCTTTTGCGGTAAAAGTCCCTATGTTTCCCTTCCATACCTGGCTTCCTGATGCCCATACAGAAGCCCCTACCGCGGGTTCGGTTATTTTAGCCGGCATCCTTCTTAAGGTGGGTGCCTATGGATTTTTAAGGTTTACCCTTCCTTTTTGCCCAGAGGCTACCCTTGGATTAAAAGATTTTATGCAAATACTTTCGATAATAGCTATTATTTACGGAGCCTTGGTAACCCTTATGCAAACAGACTTTAAACGTCTGATAGCCTACTCCAGTGTAAGTCATATGGGATTTGTTACCTTAGGTATTTTTACCCTAAACCAAGAGGCTATAGAAGGGGCGGTTCTTCAGATGATAAACCATGGAATAGTAACCGGTGCACTTTTTATGTGTATCGGGGCTATCTATGAAAGAACTCATACCAGAGATCTAACTAAATACGGAGGACTTGGTAAGGCTGTTCCTGTTTTTGTGGTTTTTTATACCCTTTTCTCTGCTGCAGCCATAGGTTTTCCAGGCACTAATTCTTTTATAGGTGAGTTTTTAGTAGCCTTAGGGGTTTTTAAGGATAAAATGTCCTTAGGTGCTTTTTTACCTTTAGGTTTTGTCCTTGGAACTGCTTATATGGTGTGGCTTTATTATCGGGTGGTGTTAAAAGAAGTGCCTTCTGAGATTAAAGACCAGCTTTATGACCTTAATCTAAGAGAGGTTGTAATGTTTTTGCCTTTAGTTTTTCTGGTTTTTATTTTGGGACTTTATCCTCAGGTGGTTTTAAGCGTGATGAAAATTCCTATAGCCCAATTGCTTGAGTTTTTAAACAAAGGGCTTTAGATGAGGCTTTTTGAGGAGGTAACGATGGAAACCTTGATACCTATCTTTCCAGAAACCCTTTTTGTGGGTTTTACTTTGGTTTATTTTTTGGTAGGTCTTTGGATTAAAGAAAGAAAAATTCATACCTTGTTGGTAGTAGTCTTTTCTGTTTTAACCATGTTTTCTTTATCTATTTTTCAGGGAGAAACCTTTAAAGGAATGTTTGTGGCTGACCCTTTTAGTCAAACGTTAAAATTAGTGTTTTTGATAAACCTTGGTTTGTGTAGCCTTATGGGCATGCATTATCCTAAAATAAAAGACGAGGTTTTTTATGAGTTTAACCTTCTTCTTATGCTTAGCACCTTGGGGATGATGTTTATGGTTTCTTCAAGAGAACTTTTAAGTCTTTTCCTTTCCTTAGAGTTTATGTCTCTTTGTCTTTATCTTTTAGCAGGTTTGGTTGTAACAGACCTTAAATCTAACGAAGCCTCTCTTAAGTATTATCTTTTAGGAAGTATGTTTTCTGCTTTGTTTGTTTTGGGAATTTCTATTTTTTTTGGTGTTTTTGGGGGAACTCACTTTTTAACCATTTCAGAGAAAGTTTCTTTATTTGCAGATAGAACCTTTTATCTGTTAGCCGGAGTAGTTTTAGTCCTTTCTGCTTTAAGTTTTAAGGCAGGGCTTGCGCCTTTTCATCAATGGTCTCCTGATGTATACGAGGGAGCACCTACACCGGTTACAGCCTTTATGTCCGTGGGACCTAAGGCTGCAGCAGTAGGAGCTATGGCAAGATTTTTGATAGAATCCTTGTCTTTAGCACCTAACCTTTGGATAGGACCTTTAATTTTTATAGCCTTTTTAACCGTAGGGATAGGAAACATCTTAGCTTTAAGACAAAACAACCTTAAACGTCTTCTTGCCTATTCCTCTATAGCCCATGCAGGTTACCTTCTCCTTGCGGTGATAGCTTGTTCAACTACCGGTTTAAAAGCCATAGCTTTTTATGCTTTAGTTTATGCCTTTATGAACCTTGGTGCCTTTGCTACCCTTATTGCCTTTCCTCAAGGAGAAAGGATAAATTCTTTTCAAGGACTTTCTCAAGTTAGCCTTTTTTTAGCCTTTGCTATGTTGGTTTTTCTCTTTTCTTTGACCGGACTTCCTCCTTTTGGGGGGTTTGTAGCCAAGTTTTTTGTTTTTAAGTCTATCATAGAGGCAGGCTATACTTGGGTAGCGGTAGTAGTCATCCTTTTTAGCATCCTTTCAGCTTATTATTACTTAAGGGTCGGAGTAAAGATGTTTTTTTACGAAGGAGGATTAGTAACACTTTCTGTTCCTTTTACTTTAAGATTAGTCCTTACTTTTACCCTGATTTTTACCACTTTACTTGGGGTTTTCCCTGTTTTGTTTGCTTCTTAAAAAAATTTTTTTGGAATATTATTTTATTTAAAGATAAAATAGATTGCAGGAGGGTAAAACATGCAGATTAAACGTCTTTTTCAATTAATAAATTTAGGTATTGTAGTAGTATTGATTCTTCAAATAGGGGTATGGTTTTACTCTAATCAGAAGTATAAAAATACTTTAAACCGTTTAATTGAAAAAGAAATTGTCATTTTAAAAAATACAGAAAAATTGTATGGTTTAGGGTTGCAAACAGAACAAGCTACCAGAAATGTTTTTATAAACCCTAAGGATGAAAAAGCCAAGAAGAACTACCAAAAAGCCCATGAAGATTTTATAAAAACAATGGAGGAAACTTTAAAGTTAACTACCCATCCTGAAATTAAAAAACTTTTACAAGAGGCTTATCAGCTATGGCCTAAAGCTCATGAAATGAAACTTAACGCTCAAAAACTTTCTGAAGAAGGAAGGTTTGATGAGGCTAAAAATCTTATCGTAGAAGAAACCAAGGTATGGAGGCAGATAAAAGACAACCTTCTTAAGGCTTCTGAAGTTCAAGAAAAGGAGTCTAAAATCTATAGTTTAATGGTTGTAAGCCAAATTCAACGACAATTTATGATAACTATAGGTATCCTGCTGGTTTCTTTATTAGGTTTAAGTTTCTTAATCTACTTTTCTTGGAATATGGTAGACAAAAAACTTCAAGACTCTTTGTCTAAATTAAAAAAATTAGAGCAGGGGGATCTTACAGAGGATACTTCTGTAAGGGTAAAGGATGTAATAGAAGAGGTTTATTTAAATATCGTTGCCAGTCTGAAAGGTATAATATTAAAAATAAGAGGAACCGTTAAAGACACTGGGGTGGAATTTAAAAAAATAAAAGATAATACTGATAGATTATATGAAGGTTTTAGGGGATTGGCTGACCAAACCAATCAAGTAGCAGCTTCAGCTACTCAAATAGCCCAAACCACCATAGATGTAGCCAAAAACGCCCAAGAGGCAAGTGAGACAAGTAAACTTTCTAAAGAAAGGGCTGAAATTGGCAAAAGTTCAGTGGAAAGGGTATCTGAAGTAGTAAAGGAACTGATGAATAACATGAATGACCTTGCTGTTGCTATTGAGGAATTGGGAAAAAGCTCTGAGGAAATCGGCGATATTGTTAATGTAATAAGAGATATTGCTGACCAAACTAATCTTCTTGCCTTAAATGCAACGATTGAAGCTGCTCGAGCTGGAGAACACGGCAAAGGTTTTGCGGTAGTAGCTGAAGAAATAAGAAGACTTGCAGAACGTACGGCTAAAGCCACCGGAGAAATAACCGAAAAAATTAAAAACATGCAACAAAGAACTACCCTTTCGGTAAACGCAATGTACCAGAGTAGCGAAAAGGCTAAGGAAGCAGACATGGCCTTGTTAGAAGCTAAAGAAGCACTCTCTAAAATCCTTGAAGCCGCTGAAAAAACGATGGATATGGTCCAAATGATAGCCTCAGCTACCGAAGAATTTTCAGTAACTTCTGAAGACATGGCTAAAAGCGTAGACACGATAAGGGAACAGGTGCAAAACATAAACAGGTTGGTAGAAGAAGTAGTGACTTCTATAGAAAAGATTTCAGAGGGAATTAAAGAACTTGAGGCTTCGGTAGAATGGTTTAAAGTTTAAAATGTTTAAGAGGCCTCTTCTTCGTCTTCTTCCTCATCCTTAATGGAAGAGACGGGAAGGAGGCCGTGGTTTTTCATCTTAGTTCTTAGTTGTTTTCTTGAAATCCCTAATAGCTGAGCAGCTTTAGTTTGGTTCCATCCGGTTTCGTTTAGTGCTTTAAGAATAAGGGTTTTTTCCATTTCTAATAGGTTAAAGGTATCCGTAGGAAGAATTTCTTTTTCTCCCTTTTGACCTAAGAGCCTTTTAGGTAGATGTTTAAAAGAAATCACACCAGATGTAGAAAGAATAACAGCACGCTCTACTACATGAATAAGCTCACGGACATTTCCAGGCCATTCATAGTTTATTAACACCTCCATTACTTCAGGCTCTAATGTAGGAATTGGGCGGTTGTTTTCCTGAGCAAACTTTTGGACAAAATGCTGCACAAGAAGTGGAATGTCCTCTTTCCTTTCTCTAAGAGGAGGTAGATGTATTCTTACTACGTTTAACCTCCAATAAAGGTCTTCTCTAAAGGTCCCTTCTTTTACCGCTTTTTCAAGGTCTCTGTTGGTTGCAGCAATCACCCTTACATCTACTTTAATCTTATTAATACTCCCTAATCTTTGAATCTCTTTTTCTTGTAAGAACCTTAAAAATTTTTTTTGAAGGGATATAGGTAATTCTCCTATCTCGTCGAAAAAGACTGTACCTCCGTTAGCCAGCTCTAAAAGACCGATTTTTTTATCTGTAGCTCCAGTAAAGGCTCCTTTCTCATATCCAAAAAGCTCACTTTCTAAAAGGTTTTCTGGGATGGTTGTACAATCTACCACTATAAAGGAACGGTCTTTCCTTTTAGAAAGCCGATGAATAGCTCTTGCTACCAGTTCTTTACCGGTACCAGATTCGCCAGTAATAAGCACATTAGAACTGGTATCTGCTACCATGTCTATAATATAAAAAATTTCTTTCATTGCCTGACTTTTGGCTATGATCTCTGGAAACTTATGAGAGATGTTCGGTTGATAGCTGAAGGTTTCATGTTTTAAAATAGCTTCTCTTATGGTTTCAAGGAGAAGGTCAGGGTCAACCGGTTTTACTAAATAATGGAAAGCTCCTAACTTCATCGCCTCTACAGCTTTTTCTATCGTTCCGTAGGCTGTAAGCATGATTACCGGCAATGTAATATTTTCTTGTTTTAGCCAACGCAACATTTCTATTCCATCCATACCAGGGAGCCTATAATCAAGCAGGATACAGTTGGGTTTATGCTTTCTAAGCTGAACAATACCTTCTTCTACCGTTTGGGCAGTGATTACGGTATAATTGTGTTTTTTAAGAATAGCGGAAATGGTTTTTAGGCTGTTTATTTCGTCGTCTATAAAAAGTATTTTATGGCTCATGTCTTATAGGTAAATATACTTTAAATTCTGTTCCCTCACCTTTTTTGCTAAAAAAGGTTATTTTACCTCCATGTTCTCTAACGATCTTTTCTACACAGGCAAGACCTAATCCTGAGCCTGTTACCTTGGTAGTAAAAAAGGGTTCAAACACTTTGTCTTGAAATTCCTCTGGTATCCCTTCACCTGTATCTTTTACAGAAATTACCACAAAATTTTCTTCTTTCTTAGTAAACACCCAAATTTTATCACCTTCTTTAGTAGCCTCTTCAGCATTTACCAACAGGTTTAATAACATCTGTTTAATTTGATAAGGGTCAAAATAAAACTCAGGAATAGAAGAATCTAAGATTACTTCTATTTGTTTGTTTTCTTCATCAAATTCAGTTTTAACCAAGTTTATCACTTCCTTTATGATAGTATTAATTTGTAGTTTTTCAAGTTTTAATGGAAGGGGTCTTGCATAGGTTAAAAAGCCGGTTATAAGTTCGTTTAATCTTTGGGTTTCCTTGTCTATTATTGAGAGAAATTCTTGTAAAACTTTTCCTTTAAAGTTAGCTTTAAGATAAGAACAAGCAGCTTTGATAGAGTTTAACGGGTTTTTGATTTCATGCGCTACAACCATGGCCATTTCTGATATCACTGAGTATTTTTCTAATTTGATCTTCTCTTGAGTAGCTCGTTCAAGTTGTTTCATGTAAGTTTTTAAATCTATGAGCATTTTGTTAAAGCTTTCGATTACATAACCTAATTCGTCTCCACAAGAATACTTATAAACAAAACAGTCTTCACACTGTATTTTTAAGGTTCTTTTGCACCATTTTCTTGTATCTTCATAGAGCCAACATCTTGTTTTTCCATAAGAAGGACATCGGTAATCCTTACATTGGTAAAAATCTTTACAAAGAATAAGATTTTCGTTTTCACAAAGCTCAAATTCATTAGCTTGAACCTTTTGTATACTACTTTTGAGTTTAGCAAGAGGTTTTATAAGGGTAGTTGAAATAAAATAAGAAACCACCAAGGCTATCAATAAAAAAACCCCTGAGACAAAAACCATGTAGTTTCTTAGGGTTCTTACTGATTGCTCTACGAAAACCTCCAGTTCTGTCTCTAAAACCCCGACCCTAACCGTCCCTAAGGAGAAGTCTTCTTTAAAAACCGGACGATTAAAGTGTTTAATTCCTTTATCGTCTGTTTTTTCCCAAGGTTTAAAAGTGTTTTGGTCTAAAGAAATAAACGATCCTAATTGAGACGGATCGGTATGGGCAACCACCCTTCCGTTTTTATCTACTATCATTACATAGGTTATACCTGGAGTGGTCTTAAGAGCATTAACCTTTTCTTCAAGCTTTAAAGGGTCAAAAAACACCAGCCAGTCAACTACTTCTAAAGAGAAGGATTCTAAACTATGATTTAAGTTTTTATAGTATTGCTCTTTTAGGGATTTTTTTTGATAGTTTATTATCAAAAAGTTTACACTGAAAAGTAGTAAAATTATCACAAGTAAAAACGAGAAAAAAATTCTATTTCTAATACTAACATTTCTTAAAAGTCTATATAAGAAAGAGAAAAGGTTTTTAAGGGGTGATATATTTTTTAAGTGGTTCAAAAATCTTTTCATCAACCGGCTTAAACTCCTTTACTTTTAAATTTTTTAAAATAGAAGTAGGTAGATGGATGATGGTTTCTTGAACTGTTTTAGTAAGTTCTTCGTCAGCTTTTACCACTGCCCAAGGCCAGTTAGGGAGAAATTCGGTAGGGGTTAAGACCCTGATTTGAGAGAGGTCAACCTCTTTACCAAAAACACCGAGGGCAGACTCTCTTATAAACCCAGCATCAGCTTCTCCTTTGTAAACCCCAATAATTACCCTTTCTTGCCTTTTAACATCTATCAGTTTAAAATCCCTTTTTAGATCGTATCCTCTTTTTTCTAAATAGATTTTTTGAGACAAAAAGCCACCGGCTGAATACGGAGAAACTATCAAAATTCTTTTATTTTTTAGTTCTCTGATTGTTTTTAAAGGACTATCTTTTTTTACGATAATAACCCCTCTAAACCTATCTCCTCCGCAGATGTCGCTCGGTTCGTCTACACAATCTTCCCCTACTGTTAAGGCTATTGCTTTAGCATGGCCGGTTTTAGATAAAAAGGCATATACATAAGGGTTTTGATAAGCAAAGTGTACCTCTCTTTTTTTTACCAGAGAGATAAACTCTTCAAAATTTCTTGGGATGACTATTTTGAACTCTTTTCCTGTTTTTTCTGAAAGGTATTTCATCAGAGGTTCAAACCTTTGATAGATGGTAAGAGGGCTATAAAGAGGAAGGATAGCAACCTTTACGGTGTTCGGACCATATTCTATTAAGTCCTTACCTTTAAATAACTTAATCAAAACCCTTATGTAGTCAAAATCTCTGTCTTCTGCAGGTATAAGTTTTTCAACCTTCAAAGCCTTTAAAACCTCAGCGGGAAGGTTAGAAAGAAGGTCTTTTATTTGTGTTCTTGCTTCTAAGGACTGGGTTGAGGCTATCAAAAACACAGGTACTTTTTCAGAGGATTTGATGATTTTAAGCCCAGCGTTTAAATAAGATTGAGCTACTACTTCACTTAAAGCACCTACTTCATGGTCTCCTATCAACACCGAAAGAGCGATCCTTTTGTCCTGACCTAAAAATTCTACTTTTTTGAAGTCTTTTAGCGAAAGCTCTAAGTCCTTTAACATAGAAAGAGGGATGAGATAGTTAAAAGATGAGGTTTGGTCTCCTAAAGCAAGCCTTTTTTGGGTAGCATCAAAAATCCTTTCTATACTGGAGTTTTCTTTGGTTACAAAAACACTGCTTGACTCTCCATAACCACCCTTAGGTTTAACCAGTGGGAAAATTTTTTGTGGATAAAGGGCTTTTAATTCACAATAAAAAGCAGGGTCTATCAACAAAAGATGGAGCCGTTCTTCTTTTACTTTTCTAACCATCTCCTCAAAATCAGCAGAAATGTCTATCAAAACAGGCCTTTTAAGTTTTTTTTCTAAAAAAGATTTAAGAGGATAAACCTGTAAAAGGGTTTGTTGAGGGGAACTTATGTTTAAAACTCCTATGACTAAAGGAGGTCCAGTTAAAGTCTCATAACCTTGACTCTCAGAATTTTGTTGGACTTTATCTTTAAAGCAACCAGGCAACAAACCTAAAAGAAAAAAAATTAGTACTAAATAAAAGAATTTAACTAGTTTTGACATGTGCTATGTATTCCTTAGCGCTAAGGGCGGCTAACGCGCCTTCTCCACAAGCAATTATTATTTGTCTAAAAGGTTTGCTTACGCAATCTCCACAAGCAAAGACACCTTGTTGTGAAGTTTGCATTGCTTTATCGGTTAGGATAAAACCCTCAGGGTCAACTTCAACCAATCCTTTTAACCAAAAGGTGTTAGGTTCGTATCCTATAAAAATAAAAATCCCCGCTACCTCCAGAAAAATTTTTTCTCCAGTAAGTTTATTCAAAACTTTTATCTTTTCCACCTTTTGGTTTCCTTCGATAGCTTCAACCGTTGAGTTCCAAAGTATCTCAATTTTAGGATTTTGTAAAACTAACTTTTGTAAGTAAGGTTCAGCCCTAAATTTATCTCTTCGGTGGATTAAGAAAACCTTTTTTACAAATTTAGTAAGGGTTAAAGCTTCTTTTAAGGCAGAGTCCCCACCTCCTACTACCGCTATTACTTCGTCTTTAAAAAAAGGTCCGTCACAGGTAGCACAAAAAGAAACCCCTTTACCGATAAATTCTTTTTCTCCTGGAATTCCTAATCTTTTAGGAGATGCACCCAAAGCCAAAATAACCGCATAACTTAAGGTATAGGTTCCGTCAGAAAACCAAATTTTAAAAATTAGGTTTTGATTTTCTATTTTTTCTATTTTTACAACCTCCTTTTGCACTAAGTTTAAACCTAATTTTTCTACCTGTTTAACCATCTTTTCTATTAGTTCAAAACCAGAAATTCCTTCAGGAAATCCAGGATAGTTTTCTATCTGGTCTGTAAGAACTACTTGTCCTCCTAAGAAATTTTTTTCTACCAAAAGGGTGTTTAAAAGGCCTCTTTGGGCATAAAGATAGCTTGTAAGTCCAGCAGGACCCCCTCCTACTATAATAAGGTCATAAACTTTAGTTTCGTTCATTTTCTATTTTTA
>OGCH01000251.1_pt1 | contig 31964 bp, 25 predicted proteins | sample 1570111 | NCBI WGS metagenome assembly OGCH01 (sample SAMN03436243, study PRJEB24508) | hot springs metagenome | biome: Desert Springs; feature: Hot Springs; material: Water | place: USA: Great Boiling Spring, Nevada | collected 2008-12-01 | depth 0 m m | reverse complement strand
AATTTTTTATATGGGACCTTTCATTTTTTATCCAGAAAAACTTCCTTTTTATCCCCAAATCCTTATCTTGTTAGAGCAAACTTTTTTCCTTATCCACATTGTGCTTATAAACCTTATATTAGGATGGACCTTGCTTTTTGCTTATCAACAATTTAGAAAGGAGTTTTTACCTGAAACTGCGGTTTTCTTTCTTAAGAAAAGTCCTATCTTTTTTGCTTTAGCCATCAACATGGCCATTCCTGCTTTACTTTTTCTGCAAGTAGTTTACGGTCCTCTTTTTTACAGTAGTTCGATTTTAATTGCTGTGCATTGGATGCTTATCATTCCTTTGGTGATTTTGGTTTATTATCTTTCCTATCTTATTTCTAAAAAAATTTCCTCTCAAAGACCTTTTAAGCGCTTTATTCTTATCCAATTTCTTGTCCTTCTTTATGTTGCTTTTGTTCTGGCAAATAACCTTACTTTGATGGAAAATCCACAGACATGGAATATATATTTTACCAACAAAAAAGGTACTTATCTTCCCTTAGACATTCCTTATTTATATTTTAAGTACCTTCATTTCTTGATAGCTTCTTTAGCCATAAGTGGGCTTAGTCTTGGGATTTTAGGTTTTTTAAAAAACGATAAAGCCTCCTTTTCAAAAGGTTTAAATCTATTTTTCTATACAACCCTATTTCAATTAGGAATAGGTTTAGCCTTTTTATTAACCCTTCCGGCTGACATAAGAAATTCTTTTTTAGGTAAAGTCCCTAAGGTTGCTGGATTTTTCTACTTTAGCTTAGTCTTAGCTGTTTTTTCTTTATACTTTAGCAAAAAAGCAAACTTAAAACTTACCCTAACTTTTTTAGGATTAACCCTTATTTTTATGGTAATAAACAGGTATCATCTTAGAACCTTACAACTGGGTACACAATACCAAACTGAAAGTTTACCTGTTTCCTCTCAAACCGATATTTTTTTGGTATTTTTAATGGTTTTAGGGTTAGGAGTTCTTATGGTTTATTATCTTATAAAACTCGCTTTTTCTAAGCCTGAGGTAAAGGAAAGATGAACTACCCTGTTTGGGAGAGCTACTTTATTAACCCTGGGCTTTGGGTAGGTATCATCGCAGTAATTCATGTATTTATTTCTCACTTTGCAGTAGGGGGTGGGATTTATCTCTGGTATACTGACAGACTTTCTGTGCTAACAAAGGACCAAAGTTTACGTGAGTTTGTTCGTAAACACACCTGGTTCTTTGTTTTGTTAACGATGGTCTTAGGAGGCGTCTCAGGTGTAGGTATTTGGTTTATCATAGGGATTGCAAGTCCTGAAGCAACTTCTATCCTTATCAACCAGTTTGTATTTTTCTGGGCGATGGAGTGGGTGTTTTTCTTTGTAGAAATAATAGCCCTTTTGGTTTATCACTACAAGTTTGAAAAGTTGTCTGATAAAGACCGTCTTAGGGTAGCTTTAGTTTATGCTTTTTCTGCCTGGATGAGCCTTTTTATCATAAACGGTATTATTTGTTTTATGTTAACCCCAGGACAATGGGTTGAAACTAAAAATCCATGGCATGGATTTTTTAACCCTTCAAGCTTCCCAAGCCTGTTTTTCCGCACTGGGATAACCCTTATGATGGCAGGGCTTTTTGGAATCTTAAGCACCTTGTTTTTTGCTCCTAAAGATAAAAGACAAGTTCTTTTGAAATATAACATAAAATGGCTCTATGTAGCTTTACCGATTTTAGTTCTTTCAAGTATTTGGTATTTTTCAACGGTCCCAGAGGTTTCTAAGGTAGTTAATTTTGAGTTTAACAGACAGGTTTTGCTGGCAAAAAAAGTCCTTTATCTTTCTTCTGTCTTACTCTATCTACTGTCCTTGCTTCTTTTAGCAAGAGTAGGTCTTATTTTACAGCGTATGTTAGGCTTTTTACTCCTTTTTATAGGTTTACTTTGGATAGGAGGCTTTGAACACCTAAGAGAATATGCCAGAAGACCTTATGTTATTTACGATTATCTATATTCCTTTGGGTTAAAGGTTGAAGACGAAACAAAGGTTAATGAAAAGGGTTTTTTAAAGTATACCAGATGGGCTTCGGTTAAAGAAATTACAGAAGAAAACAAACTTTTAGCAGGAAAAGAAATTTTTAATTTTCAATGTTTATCTTGTCACACCGTAAAAGGATTAAGAAATGATATCGTAAAAAAAGCTGAAGGCCTAACCTATTTTGGGATTATTTCTCAACTATACGGGCAAGGAAAAGTCTTGGGTTATATGCCTAAATTTGTAGGGACAGAAAAAGAAAGGGAGGCTCTGGCAGCGTTTATTGCCGAGGGTCTATTAGGCAAAGCAGCACAAACTCCAGAACCTAAACCTGCTATCAAAGAGCTCAAGGAACAACCTTTAGCCTTTAACCCTGAAAAAGACGAATATGCCCTTTTTGTTTTTAGTCCTCTTGGGATGAAATGTGTAACTGATGCAGACCGGTGGTTTAGCTTTCTACCTCCGGGAAGCACTTTAGAAGCAGTGGTTATTAAAAGAGGACTTAAACCCGAGGTAGTAAACCAAGGGATTAAATTGGTTTATAGGGTTGAACCTGGTTTTGAAACCCCCTCTAAGCACGTTCTTTTATGGGATTACGCTCAACCGTTATTTAACCAAACCATTGCTAAAAATTTAGGCTTAACCGGTAAGGGGCTTAATGGTACCTTTGATTGGGACGATAAAAGAAAGGTTTTTATAGCCAAAGGATTACCTGTTTTACCTTATAAAAACGATGGCACCTACAATCCTTATCCTATTTTTGTAATAGAACTTATAGACCAATCTTCAGGAAAGGTTTTACAACGGACTAAAGTAGTTTCTCCTGTAGCCACTGAATTTCGTTGTTATGTATGTCATGACGGTGGGCTAAGATGGAATGACATAGCAGGAATCTCTGACCAAACGGCTATCAACATCCTTAAAGCCCATGATAAAAACCATCAAACCAATTTTTATCAATCTGCCCTTCAGGGCAAACCTGTTTTCTGCCAGAAATGTCATCCTGATTTTATCGTAGGAAGTAAAGGGATTAAAGGGCACAAGAATTTTTCTACATCTATGCATGGGTGGCATGCCAATTATATGCCCTATAAAGATGAAAAAGCCTGTTATCTATGTCATCCAGACCATCCCCAAGCTAATACTAAATGCTACCGTGACATTCATAAAAAATTAGGTCTTGAATGCATAGATTGTCACGGAAACATAGACTTTCATGCTACAGCCCTTCTTCTTGGAGAAAAGAGCAGCAGAACCGCTAAGTTTTTGCTTGCTAATCTAAATCCTAATATTCCTAAGGAAAAGATAAAACCAAGAAAACCTTGGATACAACAGCCAGATTGTTTAACCTGTCATAAAGGTTTTAAAAAACCAATTAAAGAAGCTAAGGCTTATAATTATTGGACTGAGGGAGTTTCAGACCTTTTCCGGGTAAGAAAAGAAAATACTCAAAAACTTCCTTGCCTTACTTGTCATGGATCTCCTCATACTATTTATCCTGCTTTTAACCCCTATGGTATTAGTAGAGATAACCTCCAACCTTTACAATATCAAAAAAACATTCTTCCAATAGGTGCTAACTTTAGATGTGAAGTTTGTCATAAGAAAAAAATGAGGACCCCCTTACATCATCCAAACATCTTAAGAACTTTTAGAAATATCCAAGTGTTACCTTAAAGCTCGATCCTGGTCAACACTCCGTGAAGCTTAGCTGGAGGCAGGTTTAGAAACTTAACAAAATGAGGGCTTATCTGCTTGATAAAGGAGTAAATTTTCCAAATAGGATGTTGGGTTTCAATATCCTCAAGTCCATAAAAAATTACTCTTTCATCTATGCCTTGTTCCCTTAAGATGTCTTCAACCTTAAGGATTTCCATGTAACCGTAGGCGATTTCAAAAAGTTTGGCTCCAGGACAGATCTCCTCTAAAAAACTGGTAGTAATCCCATAAGGTTCGTTTTTCCTTATAAGAGAAACAAAAATGTTTTCTTCATAAACTATGCCGTGGACAAAGATGTTTTCAATCACATAAGGTGGAAAAGAATAAGGATCACGGATAAAATAAAGGGCTTTACCTGAAATTTTAGGGTTTTCCTTATAAAATTTACTAAACTGTTTAACGAATTCTTCGCGACTTAAGAAGGTAAGACTGTGGTAAAGTTTTTTCTGTCCTTGTGTATAAAGGATAATTATGGTAAAAGGTATACCAGCAAGCACTAAAGCCCAATAACCTCCATAAGGAAGCTTAAAAAGAGTAGAAATAAAGTATAAAAAAGTAGTAAAAGTAGTCAATATTGCAAAAGATAGATATGCATATCGTTTTTTAAGATAAAAAATAGTAATAAGGAAAAGGCCGGTGATAGTCATATCTCCAGTAACAGCAAGACCATAAGCTGCAGCTAAACTGGAAGAACTTTTAAACTCAAACATAATAAAAATTACAGCTAAAAAAAGTAACCAGTTGATCGATCCTATATAAATTTGAGAATGAAGCTCCGGAGAGGTATACTTTACTTTCATAATAGGCAAATATCTTGCAAACATCGCTTGATACACTACGCTAAACATACCGCTTATCATAGCTTGTGAAGCTATCACGGTTGCCATCAAAGCTAAAATCAGAAAAGGCACATAACTTGGAGCAAAGGTATTTAAACACATCTCAAAAAGGATGCTTTTTGCCTCAGGATGGTTTAACAAAAAAGCTCCTTGCCCAAAGTAATTGACCACCAAAGCGGTTAAAACTAAATACCAAGCTCTTTTGATAGGCCTTGCCCCAAGATGGCCCATATCAGCATACATGGCTTCACTACCGGTAGCACAAAGAATAACCTCTCCCAAAATCAAATAAGACTTCCAACCATTTTGCTGAAAAAACTCTATAGCATAAAGGGGATTTAGTGCTAAGATGACTTCGGGTCTGGATAAAATCTGTAGGAAACCTAAGGTAAAAAGGCTTAAAAACCAAAGGCTCATGATAGGCCCAAAAGAACCTGAAACCTTCTCTGTACCTCTCTTTTGAAAATAAAATAATCCGAAAGCAATCAAAACACTAAGAAGGACTACCTCCATCTGTTCTAAAGGCCTTAACCCTGGAATATAAGATATTCCCTCTACTGCGCTCATTATACTTATCGCAGGAGTAATCACTCCATCGCCCATAAGTAGGGAAATCCCTATAAAAGACAAAAAAGTAACCACCCCTAACAACCTTTTACGACTTTTTAAAAGGGAACGCAAAATTTCTGAAAGGATTAAGGTGCCTCCTTCTCCGCGTAAACTAAGGCTCATGGCTAAAACAGTATATTGAACCGTAGGAATAATGATTAAAGTCCAAAAAATTAAAGATAAAACCCCAAAGACATTCTCTTTAGTAGGAGGCAAAAAAAGGAAAATAACCGGTAAGGTATAGATAGGGCTTGTTCCTATGTCTCCAAAAACAAGCCCCATAGCCTTTATTACTTTTTGCATTACTTAAGCTCCTTTTTTCAGTAAATCCTGAACATAACTTTCTATCCCCTCCGGCTTAAGGTATACCCTTTCTCCTGTTTTTCTTTGTTTAACTTCTACCTCTCCCCTTTCTTCAAAGGTTTTCCCTAAAATAAGTTGAAGAGGCACCCCTATTAAGTCTAAGTCATTAAATTTTACCCCTGGGCGTTCATCTCGGTCGTCAAGCAAAACATCCCATTTTTGGCTTAACACCTGATATAATTTCTCAGCGTTTTCTTTAAAACTTTCCTTTAGAGATATAATACCTATCTGAAAAGGGGCTATCTGCCAAGGGAAGATAATGCCTTTTTCGTCATGGTTCTGTTCTATGGTGGCAGCAAGCACTCTACTAACCCCTATTCCATAACATCCCATGATAAATGGTTTCATCTGACCGTCTCTGTCAAGAAACATCGCCTTCATGGGAAGGCTATACTTGGTGCCAAGCTTAAATATATGACCCACCTCTATACCCTTTAAAAAATTTAAAGTTTTTTTACACCGTGGACAAAGATCCCCCTCGGTTGCCTTTCTTATGTCTGCTATGATATCTGGTTGAAAAGTATCACCCAAGTTTGCGTTTATGTAATGATACTCGTCTTCGTTTGCTCCTATCACAAAGTTAGGATATCCTACCAGGCTTTTATCTGCGATCACCTTTATCCTTAATCCCTTAGGTCCTATAAAGCCAGGGTTTGCCCCTGCTATCTTTCTTATCTCTTCGTCTCTTGCCATCCTGAAAGGTTTTCCACCTAAAAGCTTTTCAAGTTTTACTTCGTTTACCTCATGGTCTCCTCTTATACAAACAGCCACAGCCTCTTTTTCTTCTACGATGTAAATCAAAGTTTTGGTAATCTTTGCCACAGGCAAGCCTAAGAAATCTGCTACTTCCTTAGCCGACCTTACTCCAGGTGTATATACCTTTTCTAAAGGTTTAGAAGACTCATAAGGATAGGTCTCTGAGGTTTCGGCAGGGGTTAATTCTATGTTGGAAGCATAACCGCAGGCCTCACAAAAGGCTATGGTGTCTTCCCCTGTTTCTGCAAGCACCATAAACTCATGAGAGACATCCCCTCCTATAGCTCCAGTATGGGCCTCAACCGCCTTAAACCTAAGCCCACAACTTTCAAAAATCCTATGATAGGTATCATACATCTTTTGATAGCTTTTTTCTAAACCTTCCTCGTTAGCATCAAAACTATAGGCATCTTTCATGATAAACTCTCTTGCCCTCATAATACCAAACCTGGGACGTATCTCGTCTCTAAACTTAACGGCAATCTGATAAAGGATTAAAGGTAAGTCTTTATAAGATTTAACGTCCCTTCTTACGATGTCGGTTACCACCTCTTCATGGGTAGGTCCAAGACAAAAATCATGGTCTTTTCTGTCTTTTATTCTTAAAAGTTCTTTACCATATAGATCCCACCGACCTGTTTCTTGCCAGAGCTCAGCAGGCTGAACCAAAGGCATAAGGATTTCTAAAGCCCCTGCTCTATCCATCTCTGTCCGAACTATATTTTCTATCTTTTTTAAAGCTTTAAACCCTAATGGCAAAAAGTTATAAATCCCTGAAGCCACCTTTCTTATCATCCCTGCCCTTAAAAGAAGTTTATGACTTACAGTTTCAGCCTCAGAAGGGTCCTCCCTTAGGGTTGGTAAAAAATATCGGCTTAATCTCATGGTTACCCTCCTAACCAAGTTCTATTTTTTCCCAAGATCTGGTAATTAAACCAAGAATTACCATCGTAGGTGGACCCTCTTTGCCTAAAATCTCACCTGGATTAATAAGCAAGGTTTTTCCTATTTCTTGAACTTCAAACTTATGGGTATGACCACAAAAAACGTAATCAAAATCTTGACTTTTAGCCAAAGAATAAGCCATCTTAGGATAGTGAACCATAGCTATTTTAAAACCACCTACCTCTAAAAAGGCATGTTCTCCATGAAAACGCACCCAAGGATATTTTTTAAGATGCTCACACATAAGGGCTATATCTCCCCGGTTATTTCCGACGATAAAATGAACATCTTTTTGAAAAGAGGCAAGAAGAGGTATCATAAAAGGTGAAATCAAATCTCCACAATGAAACAATATTTCACAACCTTTTTCGCAAGCTATCTTGATGGCTTTTTCGGTATGTGGAAGGTTATCGTGGGTGTCACTTATGATGGCAACCACCATCCTATTTTAACCTCCTTATCTGTTCCTCGATTTTTTTCCACACCTTTTCTACCTTAGACTTAACCTCTGGAACCATCGCCGCTTCTTCAGGCCATTCCCTTAAATAACCTTCTTCTTTCCATTTTCTGGTGGCATCTATACACATCTTTGACCCATAGGCTGGATAGGGACTTGCATGGTCTAAGGCATCAACCGGTCCCTTTACTATCATTATATCCCTTTCTGGGTCTACATTTCCTGACATATAAAACAAAACCTCGCTTACATCTTGAACGTTTACCTCTTTATCAACCACTACGATAATTTTAGTAAACATCATCTGCCCAAGCCCCCACAGAGCTGAAGCCACCTTAAAGGCATGTCCTGGATATCTTTTATCTATGGAAACAAAGGCTAAATTATGAAAAACTCCCTCCCAAGGAAGGTTAATATCTACTATCTCTGGGAGTATTTTTTTTAGCAAAGGTAAAAACAATCTTTCTGTTGCCTTTCCAAGAAAACAATCTTCTTGAGGAGGTTTTCCTACGATAGTAGCAGGATAAATAGCATCCTTTCTAAAGGTAATACAAGTAACCTTAAAAACTGGATAATAATCTTGAGGGGTATAATAACCTGTATGGTCCCCAAAAGGTCCTTCAAGCCTTCGTTCATAAGGCTCTACATAACCTTCAAGGACTATTTGACTTTCTGCAGGTACTTCAAGAGGCACAGTAAGGCATCTAACCAACTCTACAGGAGACCTTCTTAAAAAACCTGCCAACAAGAATTCGTCTATATCTTCAGGTAAAGGAGCCGTAGCGGCATAGATTACTGCAGGGTCAGGACCTATGGCTACTGCTACCGGTAATCTTTCTCCTCTTTTTTCTGCCTTCTGATGATGTTTGGCACCTGTTTTATGTATCTGCCAATGCATCCCTGTTTCATTTTTACTAAAAACCTGCATTCTATACATACCTACATTGTAGGTGCCGGTTTCAGGATCTTTTGTAATCACACAAGGAAGGGTAATAAAAGGACCGCCGTCTTTAGGCCAACATTTAAGCACCGGAAGTTTATAAAGGTCTACTTTGTCGCCTTCCCATACGATTTCCTGACAAGGTGCTTTTTCTACCTTTTTAGGAAAAAGATTAGAAGCCCTGAAAAGCTTCGGCACAAGTTTTAACTTATCTAAAAGAGAACCTGGTTTAGCCACTTCTATAAACTCAGCCACTTCCCTTCCAAGTTCATCAAGGTCCTTTACCCTTAAAGCTAAGCATACTCTTTTATAACTCCCCATCAGATTAGTAACTACTGGGATTTTATGACCTTTTACCTTTTCAAAAAAAAGAGCTGGGCCAAAAGCCTTGCACACTCTATCGGTGATCTCTGTAATCTCCAGTTCAGTAGATATTTCTTCTTTAACCTTGATCAGTTCTTTTTCCCTTTCAAGTATCTCTAAAAAACCTTGTAAATCTTTAAAATTTTTCATCTTTAGCCCTCAGCGATGTCCTTTTTAAAATTAAAATCAACCTCTACCGGATATTCACCGGTAAAACAGGCTAAGCAAAGTTTGTTTCTTAAATCACCTAAGGCGTCAACCAATCCTTCTATACTTAAATAGTAAAGTGTATCGATGTCTAAAAACTTTCTTATCTCTTCTACACTATGTTTAGCAGCGATAAGCTCTGACCTCGAGGGAAAGTCTATTCCAAAAAAGCAAGGAAACCTTATCGGAGGACAAGAAAGCAAAAAATGCACTTTTTTAGGTCCAAGTTCTTTTATTCCTCTAAACCGGTTTTTACTGGTAGTTCCTCTCACTAAAGAGTCGTCTATTACGACGACCTCTTTATTTTTAATAAGCTCTCTTACTGGATTTAACTTCATCCTTACCGAAAGGTCTCTAAGTCTTTGAGAAGGTTGGATAAAAGTCCTTCCTATGTAATGATTTCTTATCATCCCAAACTCAAGCGGGACTCCACTTGCCTGAGAATATCCGATCGCTGCATAAGTTCCTGAATCAGGAAAGGGCATCACAAAATCCGCTTCTAAAGGACATTCTTTATAAAGGTTTTTACCTAATTGCTTTCTCACAGGATAAACCATTTTACCAAAGATATAACTATCAGGCCTGGCAAAATAGATGAATTCAAATACACAATGACTTTTAGGAAATTTTTCCTTTTTAAAAGGAAAATAAGACTGAGGTCCTTCTTGGGTTATCACCAAAATCTCCCCTGGAGCTACCTCTCTTAGGTATTGAGCCCCTATGAGGTCAAAAGCACAGGTTTCAGAGGCTACGACATACCCTCCGTTGAGCATTCCCAACGCAAGAGGTCTAAACCCCCATGGATCCCTAAAGGCAACTAAGGTATCTTCATAAAGCAATAAAACAGAATAAGCCCCTTTTATCTTTTTCATCGTCTCTGAGATAGCTTCAATCAAACCTTTTTTAAGGTTTCTTACTATAAGATGGACAATCACTTCACTGTCCATCGTAGTCTGAAAGATGTGTCCTTCTTCTTCTAAACCACATCTAATCTGATAGGCATTTACTAAGTTTCCGTTATGGGCTATAGCTATCTTTTTTTTGGCAAAGTTTACACAAAAAGGCTGGGCGTTTTGCACCACACTTGACCCGGTGGTGGAATACCTAACATGTCCGATGGCTATCCTACCCTTAAGTTTTTGTAAAATCTGCTCGTTAAAAACTTCACTAACCAACCCCAAAGCTTTCCACTCTCTAATGGTTTCTCCGTCATAAACAGCCATACCCGCGCTTTCTTGGCCTCGATGCTGAAGTGAGTAAAGCCCAAAATAGGTATAATTAGCCGCTTCTTCTACCCCAAAAATTCCAAAAAGTCCACACATAAGATCTCACCTCTCTGGTTACTACTTTTACTCCTCTATGATACCTCCTACGGTTAACTCAGGGACCCTTAAAGTTGGTTGACCGTCTGAAACAGGAACCCCTTGGCCGTCTTTTCCACAAACACCAGGTTCAAAATGCAGGTCATCTCCTACCATGTCTATAATTTCTAAAACTTTAGGGCCATTACCCACCAAAGTAGCCCCTTTTACCGGATAGGCTATTTCTCCTTTATCTATATAATAACCTTCTCTTACCTCAAAAACAAAATCTCCGGTTAATGGGTTTACCTCCCCTCCTCCCATTTTCTTAACCAAAAGTCCTTTCTCTATACTTTTAAGAATTTCGTCTGGGTTATTAAACCCTTTAGCTATATAAGTGTTTGCCATCCTGGGTATAGGAACAGAACGATAATCTTGTCTTCTTCCGTGCCCATTAGGGGCTTTTTGGTGTTTCAAGGCAGTTAATCTATCATAAAGATAGCTTTTTAAAATTCCTTTTTCTATCAACACTACCTGCTGCGCTAAAACCCCTTCGTCATCAACATTATAAGATCCATAAAGACCATGTATCGTAGGGTCATCTATCACGGTAATCAAAGGGCTTGCTACCTTTTCCCCTAACTTACCCGCATAGACAGAAAGACCTTCCTCTGCATGGTCTGCCTCAAGACCATGGCCTACCGCTTCGTGGATCATCGTGCCCCCTGCCTCCCCTGCTAAAACTACAGGCATAATCCCAGCAGGGACCTTTCTTGCTGAAAGCATGGTGATAGCTAACCTTGAAGCCCGCTCAGGAAGGAGTAAAAATTCTTCTAAGTCTTTAGCCTTTTCAAAAATAAGGCTTTTTCCTGCTACTTCATATCCCCTTTCAAGCCTTCCGTCCTTTTCTGCTACTACGATGACCCCTAATTTGGTATATTCCCTTCTATCAGAAAAAAAACTTCCCTCTGAAGTCATCACCCAGACATCTTTTTTCACCTCACTAAAAATTAAACGGTAATGTTTTATTTCTTTAGTAAACCAAACCCTCTTTTTTAATGCTTCTAAGTACTCAAGTCTGGTCTTTAAAATCTTTGATATATCTTCCTCTTTATGGCTTGCCTGTTTTTTAAAAACTTCGTCTTTTAAGGTTTCTTCTAAAATCCCATTGGAAAAGTAAACCTGATTGGTAAAGTCTGAAGTGATTTTTCTAAGAGCTGACCCTTCCTCTATCCCCCAGTTGATTTCATCTATTCTGTCTGGTTCAACGACTATTTTTAACGTCTCTACTCTTTCTACGTAAAAATCTCCGTAAAGAGCATCTTTAAACCATTTCTTAGTTGAATCTTTTAAAAACTTATGGTCAGAAACTAACATACTTAGCACCTGTTATAAATTAAAGTTTTCCTGTTAATTTTAACAAACTTACATAATTTTGAAACTCCCTTTTATCTAAACAACCTCTCCTACCGTAATCCCTCAAACTCATACCCGCTGCGTAAATCCCAAGTTCTAAAGCCTTATCTTCATTAAATCCTAAGGATATACCAGCAAGCACCCCAGCGTTGAAATAATCTCCTGCCCCTGTGTTGTCAACCACCTTGTCAACGTTTAAACTAGGCTTTTTAAAAACTTTATCTTTAGTGAACACCATAGCACCATTTTTACCCTGTTTTAAAAACACCTTTTCTATCCCTAAGTTTAAAAGGGAATCAGGAGCCTTTTTTAACAGACCTAACTCTTCTTCAGTAATAAAAAGATATTTAGTAGCTTTTAACCAAGATAAAAGGTTGTCCCAACCAAGGGAAACATATATCCTACCTGGGTCAAAAGAAATCCGGTTTATCTGAGTAAGAAGTTGGACCTGAAAATGTCGTCCCGGGGCACTAGCAAAAGAAGAAAAATGATAATCTCCTTTAGGCAAATTTTTTTCAATTAAAACAGGTAGATAATTTTCTGCATCTCCTGGACTTACGAGAATAAATCTGTCTTTAGCAGGGCTTAGAACTATCAAAGCCAAACTGGTAGTTCCTCTTTCTATAATATATTCTAAAGAAAGGCCAACTGATGAGAACTCCTCTAAAACTTTTTTACCAAAAGGGTCTTTTCCTACAGCCCCTAAAAAACTTCCTTTAAAACCCCAAAGGCTAAGAGCATAAAGGGTGTTAGCTGCCGAACCTCCCCCTCCTTCAAACAAAAAATTTCCTCTTTTCTCTAAAAAATTTAGTACCTCTATAAAATCTTTCCTTTCTAAAGCTATTTCTCCTCCTGGGGAAGCATGTATGTTTTTTTCTTTTAAAATTTGCAAGTCTTCTAACTCAAAAAAAATATCCCAATTAAGGGCCCCACAGCCTATAAAATCAAACCTCAAAAAATCGTTCAAATTTTCGTCCATTTTTACCTCTTTGTCTGAGTTGTTTATTTATTAATTTTAATTTGAAAGTTAGTTTTTTTAACAGCTATGTAAAAGGAAAAATCGGTTTTGGTTGAAAAATTTTAAAAAAAACTTATTTTTTGTAAAAGGGCAGGGTTTAAGAGGTGGTTGCCCCAGAGGGATAAAACCTTCTGGGGAGGAAAGTCCGGGCTCCATAGGGGAGGACGCCGGGTAACACCCGGAGGGAGTAATCCCTGGAAAGGGCCACAGAAAACAGACCGCCAGCGGCCAGAAGGTTAAATGCCTTCTGGTGCGGGCAAGGGTGAAAAGGTGGGGTAAGAGCCCACCGCACTGGGTGGTAACACCTGGTGGCACGGCAACCCCCGTCCGGAGCAAGGCCAAACAGAGCCGATGGGTGCCCCGCCCGTTAAGGCTCAGGTAGGCCGCTTGAGAAGAGGGGTAACCCTCTTCCTTAGAGAAATAATCACCGCCTGAGGATTTTTTCCTCAGGTAACAGAACCCGGCTTACTTAAACCCTGCCCCTTCTAAAAATTTCGAACCTAAACATGTTTAAAAACATAGAATTTATTAAAAGTGTTTTTAAATTAGAAGACCTCCCTCCTCCAGAATTTCCTGAGATTGCCTTTTTAGGTAGGTCTAACGTAGGAAAATCTTCTTTGATTAATGCCTTCTTAAACCGTAAAAAAATAGCCAGAGTATCCTCTACCCCTGGGTTTACCAAAGCCTTAAATTTCTTTAGGGTTGATTTTAGGTTTTACTTAGTAGACCTACCAGGATATGGGTTTGCTAAGGTTCCTCCTGAAGTTCAAAAACATTGGCAACGTTTGATCGAAGGTTATCTTAAAGCTATAAGAGATTTTAGGTGCCTTATCCTTATTTTTGACATAAAACGTAAACCTGATGAAGCAGACATTGCTTTGATAAAATTTGTCAACTACCTTAAAAAACCATATTGCGTCGTTTTAAATAAAATAGATACCCTATCTCCTAAAGAAATAGAACTTCAAACCTCTCTTTATCAAAAAACCTTCAAACTCTCTCAAGAAAACCCGTTCTTTCTTACTTCTTGTAAGGAAAAACAAGGTATAGATCACTTGCGAAAATATCTTTTTGCTTGTTTAGGTTTAAAAATATAATTGAGGAATTTCTCCCCAATATGTTTTATAAAGTTTTAAACTTTTTTCTTTCTATGTTTTATAAATACTATGTTTTATAGATAGGCACAATACTTGCATCTTAAAATATAAATCATAAAGAGGGGGGAGGTAAAATGAAGGATTTGCTAAATTCACCAAAATTTCAGCACCTGGTTTCCAAAAAGAACCAGGTAGCTTTTTGGCTAACCCTTATTCAATTAGCGGTTTACTACGGTTTTATTTATTTCTTAGCATTTAAAAAAGAGGTTTTAGCCATAAAAGTAACCGATGTAATCCCTTTAGGTATCCCTATAGGAATTTTAGTTATCATTATTTCTTGGTTATTAACAGGGGTTTACACTTTTTGGGCTAACAATGTATATGATAAGCTGGTGGAAGACGTTAAAAAAGAGATTAAAGAAAGTTAAAAAGGAGGGATAAGATGGAAATGCAAACAACCTTGGGACAACCAAACGCGGTTTCTATTCTGTTTTTCTTTTTATTTACCTTAATTACCCTTTATATTACCTATTGGGCAGCCAAAAGAACTAAAACCACTTCTGAATACTATGCAGCAGGAAGAAGTATTACAGGGTTTCAAAACGGTCTTGCCTTAGCAGGAGACTACATGAGTGCTGCTTCTTTCTTGGGAATTGCTGGATTGGTAGCCTTAAAAGGATATGATGGGTTGATCTATTCTATTGGATTTTTGGTAGGTTGGCCTATAGTGATGTTTCTTATAGCAGAACAGTTGCGTAACCTTGGTAAGTATACCTTTGCCGATGTGGTAGCCTATAGGCTTAAACAAAAACCCATAAGGATTGCTGCTTCTTTTGGAGCTTTAGCTACGGTTCTTCTTTATCTTATAGCCCAGATGGTAGGAGCAGGTTCTCTTGTTAAACTTTTGTTTGGATTGCCTTATGAGATTGCGGTCATATTGGTAGGATGTATCATGCTAATCTATGTGCTTTTTGGGGGAATGATTGCTACTACTTGGGTTCAGATTATCAAGGCTTGTCTTTTGCTTAGCGGGGCTACTTTGCTTGCCATCTTAGCCATGGCTAAGTTTGGGTTTAACTTTAATGAATTTTTTGGTTATATTGCTCAAAAATACGGAGAAAAAAGACTTCTCCCTGGTGGGCTTGTAGCCAACCCTTGGGATGCTCTTTCTCTTGGAATAGCACTCATGTTTGGAACTGCAGGACTTCCTCACATACTCATGAGGTTTTACACCGTTCCTGACGCCAAAGAAGCCAGAAAATCTGTATTTTATGCCACAGGTTTTATCGGATACTTTTATATCCTTACGTTTATCATAGGGTTTGGTGCAGCAGCCATAGTAGGAGAAGACCTGATTAAAACCATAGAAAAAGGCGGAAATATGGCAGCTCCTCTTTTGGCTGAAGCTTTAGGAGGAACGGTGTTTTTAGGATTTATTGCTGCAGTGGCTTTTGCTACTATACTTGCGGTGGTTGCAGGTCTTACCCTTGCAGGCGCTGGAGCGCTTTCCCATGACCTTTACACCAACGTGATCAAAAAAGGCAGGGCTACTGAAGAAGAACAGGTAAGGGTAGCTAAATTTGCTACTCTTATCTTGGGATTTCTTGCTATCTTTCTTGGAATAGTGTTTAAAGGCCAAAACGTCGCCTTTATGGTTGGTCTTGCCTTTGCTATAGCTGCAAGCGCCAATTTTCCTTCTCTTTTGCTTTCTATCTTTTGGAAAAGGATTTCTACTGCCGGTGTGGTGGCTGGAATTTTAACCGGGGTTACTCTTTCGGTGGTGCTTATCATACTTAGCCCTACCGTTTGGGTAAATATTTTTAAAAACCCTGCCCCTATCTTTCCTTGGAAAAACCCTGCCCTTATCTCTATGCCGGCAAGTTTTATCATAGCTATCTTGGTTTCTCTTTTAACTCCAGAGAAAGAAGCTCAAGAGAAATTTGAAGAAGAAAAGGTTAGAACCTACCTTGGTGTTGGGATAGAATAAGATGCTTGATGCAGAAAGATTTTTAAGAGAAGTGCCCCCTTTTAGGGGGCTTCCCCCTTCTATCTTAACTGAATTGGTAGAAAAACTAAAAGTAAAGGTCTACCCCAAAAACGAGATCATCTATAGAGGAAACGAACCAGCTGAACATCTCTTTTTAGTAAGAAAGGGATATGTAGTTTTAGAAAAAGAGGGGAATATCATAGACCAACTGCAAGAAGGAGAAACCTTTGGGTATCTTCCTCTGATAACTGGCCAACGTCTTGACCATTCAGCCCGTGCAGTAGAAGACACCGTGGTTTTTCTTTTTAAAAAAGAAGATTTTTTAGATCTCTTTCAGAAATACCCAGTAGTACAGACCTTTTATACCCAAAAGCTTGCTCAAAAACTTGCTGAAGCTTTAGAGCAAAAAAAAGACCAATGGGGAGCCTTTAGTTCTGTTCCCCTTGCTAAACTAACCATAAAACCTCCTATAATCATAGACGGGCAAGATTCAGTAGAAAAAGTAATTAAAGAATTGGTTGAGAAAAACGTTACTGCTTGTTTGGTAAAATTAGAAAAAGGATATGGAATTATTACTGAGAGAGACCTTCTAAAAAAAATTCTTTACCAAGGATTAGATAAAAAAGAAACCAAAGCTAAGGATATAGCCTCACATCCATTGGTTTGTTTAGAAAAAGAAGCTCCTTTGTCAAAAGCCATGCTTATTATGGCACAACATCGAATAAGAAAAATAGTAGTCGTTGACGAAGGCCTTCCTATAGGTATTTTAGAAGATACAGACATCATCTCTCTTGGTAGTAAAAACCTAATTACTATTACCAAAGAAATAGAAAGAACCAACTCTTTAGAAGACCTGAAAAAGCTTTATTATCACAGCTTTTATTCTGCCATAGACTTTGCGATAAAAGAAAAAGACCCTGAATTGATAGGAAGGTACCTTGCCGAGATAAGAGATGGAATTATTAAAAGGGGGATTGACCTTACCCTTGAACAAATAAAATATCCTGAAAAACCCAAGATTATGGTCATAGGAGCTCACGGAAGACGAGAGGCAAGTTTTAGAACCACGCTAAAGATTTTTCTAATAAAAAATCATCCTAAGGATGACCTTTTTGAAATAGGCCTTTTATTAGCTAAAAATCTGAAATTTTTAGGGATCGAGATAGAAGAGCAATATTTAACCCAACCCTATTGGTTAAAAACCTTAGAAGAATGGAAAGAAACATATTTCAGATGGATAGTATACCCAGACCTAAAAGATATAGGTAAAAAAGCCAACTTTTTTGACCTTCGTCTTCTAAACCTATCGACTGAGGAAGAAAACCTTTTTCACCAACAGATTTTACAAAAAATACAAAAAAGCGACAGGATCTTACCCTACTTAGCCTTAGACGCGGTAAAACTAAGACCTCCTTTGGGCTTTTTTAAAGAATTTTTAGTAGAAAAAACCGGACCTTTTAAAGGTAAAATAAATCTATTTAAATCAGGAGTTTTACCCTTGGTGTGTGTAGTAAGGGTTCTCAGCTTAGAACAAGGGATTAAAAATGTAAACACTTTTAAAAGAATCTCTCAGTTAGAAGCTACGGGAAGTATTAAGTCTGAAACAGCTAAAGACTTAAAAGAAGCATACCGATTCCTTACTACCTTGAGGTTTAAAACTCAAGTAGAAAACTTTAAAAAGCATCAAGAAATTCATGACTATTTAGACCCAGCAGCCCTGGAAAAAGGGGACCTAAATCTTTTAAAAGAGGTTTTTAAGTTTATAGAAAACTTACAAAAGATGCTTTTTGAGAAATACCGGTTAAGTTATCTCAGTTAACAAAGGAACCAAAGGTGTGGCAGGTGTTACAAACAACTTTAAAAGCTACCTATCAACGACTTTTCAGCCAAAAAAAAACTTTGAGTTGGGAGGTAGACCTTAACCAAAAGGTTAAAGATACCACCTTTGTGGTAATAGACACGGAAACTACAGGGCTTGATCTAAAAAAGGATGAAGTCCTCTCGGTTGGTGCTTATAAAATCCGTGATCTTACCCTTTCCTTTTCTGAGAGGCTACATCTCTATTTAAAAACCGACTTAATTAAGGCTGAAGAATCTATTAAGATACATGGGATTACCCCTGATAAACTCAAACAAGGACTTGAAAAAAAAGAAGCTCTCCTTAAACTTTTAGAATTTATAAAAGGTTCTGTTTTGGTAGGCTATTTTTTAGAGTTTGATATAGAAATGTTAAAGAAACATTTTCAAAAAGAACTAAACCTTAAAGTTTCTTTTTACGGGTTGGATGTTTTAGACCTTTATCCTCAAAAAAGCTTAGACAGGATTCCCAAGCTTATCGAACTATTAGAAGCATACAACCTTCCCAAGACTTATTTTCACTCAGCCCTTGAAGACTCCTACATGACCGCTTTGCTTTTTTTAAAATTAGTTTATTCTTACCAAAATAAAAAACTTAAAAAACTACCTTTAAAGATTATTTGAAATGTTTAAGAATTCTCTTTTTGACCAACCTTTAAAGAACCTTCCCTTAAAAACTCCTCTTATCGTTCACGAAGAAGACCGTTTAGACAAAGTAGTAAAACTTATGGTAGAAAAAGATTATAGTTTTGTAGTGGTTCAAGGCAAAGAAGGGTTAGGGATTATCACTGAAAAAGACTTTCTACAAAAGGTAGTTTATCCCCAGAAAAACCCTTCAGAGATAAAAGCTAAGGAAATAGCTACCTTTCCCCTTATAAGCCTTACTACAGAAAACCTACTTTTTGAAGCCCTTCTTCTTATGGCAGAAAACCGAGTTAGAAAGGTTGCTGTTTTTGAAAAAGGGATCCTCCAAGGAATACTTGAAGATACAGATATTATAAGTTTTCAAAGTAAAAACTTGGTTTCCCTCCTTTATCAAGTTGAGTTATCCCACGACCTTGAGGAATTAGCAAGGCTTTATACCTTAGTTAAAGAAGGTGTGTTAAACCAAATTGCAGAAGGTTTTAATCCAGAATACTTAGGAAAATATCTTGCAGAAATAAACGATTTGTTTATCAAGAAAACTATAGAGATTACCTTAAAAGATTTAGAAGGAAAACCCCCTTCTAATTTTGGGGTTTTTGTCCTTGGAAGTGAAGGAAGAAAAGAACAAAGTCTTAAAACCGACCAAGATAACACCTTAATATATAAGGATTTATCTGAAGAGAAAAAAGAAGAAGTTGACCGGTTTTTTGAACGTTTCTCTTCAACCTTTATAGACAATCTTTTAAAGGTAGGCTTTCCTCCTTGCCCTGGTGGGGTTATGGTCTCTAATCCACTTTGGCGAGGGGACTTGAAAACCTGGAAAAACAGGCTTTCTAACTGGCTTGATTGCTCCCAAAAAGAAGCTCTGCTTAATCTTTGTATTTTTTTAGATTTTCGTATGGTTTATGGAGATGAAGAGATAGAAAAAGAGCTTAAAGAATGGATAACCGAGAAAATAAACCAAAACAAAAGGCTTATTATTTGTCTTGCAGCAGAGGCTATAAGGTTTGAACCACCCCTTAACTTTTTAGGAAGATTTATTACTGAGAAAGAGGGACCTAATAAAGGTAAATTAGACCTTAAAAAAGCAGGCATTTTCCCTATAGTTCAAGGAGTAAGAACTTTAGCCTTAGAATATAACATTTGGCAAACAAACACCTTTGACCGAATAGAGGCTTTAAAAAAAGAGGGAGTGCTTTCCTTAGACTTTGCTTCTGAATTAAAAGAAGGATACAGGTTTATCCTGTCTCTTCAATTCTTGAATCAAGCCCAAAAGATTAAAAAAGGCCAACCTCCTGACAACTACTTAAACCCTCAAGAACTTTCTAAAAATGAACGAAATCAATTAAAACAAGTTTTCAAAACGATAAAAACCTTTCAGGAATTTCTTTTCAGAAAGTATAACCTTAGGTTCTTTACTTAAACCCCTTCTTAAGCTTTGTCCTTAAAGGGCCAACCTTTGGACTTAAAGGTACAAAGTCTAAAAATCTATATAGTTTTAACCTTTTAAACTTCCTAATTTTTAAAGCAAAAAAGTTATCTTATTTTGGCATAATCTTTGCTAACGCCTTCCCTAAAAAAACAAAAAGGAGGAGGTTAGATTATGCGGTACAAGCTTAAGCTAAGTTTTTACTGGATACTCTCGCTTTTATTTTTTATGTTTTTCTCTAAAACCCTTCTTGCTCAGCCGCAGGAAAGTATTATCAAACCTGTGACTGAGGTACCACTTTTAAAAATTGAATTACAGGTTGATAAAACCACTTTTAAAGGTGATGAAAAAATCAAACTTACAGGAAAGGTGCCTGAAGGCTACAGGGTAAACTTTATCGAGATTACCTCTAAGGAAAAGGTTCAAGTAAGTAGACTTGATAGAAAGGATTTTAAATTTTACTTAAGTAAAGAAATACCAGCTTTTTATCAAGTTTGGATTGCCGATGACTATGTGGCTAAAATAGACAAAAATGGAACAGTAGAAGAAAAACCGATAAAAGAAATTTATCAGAAATATGCACAGAACAAAAAATGGAAAATCGGAGAATTTTTAAAGGAAAGTAATGCTAACGTAGCCTTTATTACTCCTGTGAAAGAAATTACACAAATCGACGTTTGGAAAACCACGGTATTAAGGGCGATTATAGGCTCAAGAGGTATTAAGTTAGAACCCCTCACAGATAAAAAAGAAATAAGTAAAGAAGCTGCAAGATTAATTCAAACCAGGTTTAGAAATTTTAACAAAATCTTTAGACTTGCTCAAATCAAACATAACCCTGACGGAACCTTTGAGGCAGAAATAACCATTCCTGGGAGTGCTCCCAAAGGTGAATTTACCGTTTTAGCGGTAGCCAGCAAAGAAGTTAAAAGTGAGCCTATAAAATTAATCCATGATATCTCCTTTCCTACGGTTTATTTCCCTGTAGCTGGTACTTCTACTAATGTTTTTGGGCCTCTCGCCTTAGCTTTTATCATCTGTACTTTTGGAGTAATCATGGGAGCAGGTGGTGGGTTCATTTTAAACCCATTATTAATCCTTATTTATGGCTTACCTCACGGTGTAGTAGCTGGTTCAGTCATGCCTACTGTGCTTTTTAGCCAAGCTTCTGGTATTTACAACTATTCAAAAATTGGATTTATCAATTGGAAACTTGGAATCGGAGTAGGTATCTTTATGTTGCTTGGTGGATTTATAGGTCCTCTATTAAACCAGTTTGTTACGTTAGATGAATATAAATTTATCTTTGGTATTATATTGTTAATCTTAGCAGTCCTTCTTGTTTGGCAGACAACCCCAGGTTACTTAGAGAAGAACAAGAAAGAAAGAGCTATTCTTCAAGAATACATGAAACGTGCTAAAGAAGCTAAGGAAAAAAAATCTAATTAGGAGGTAAAGGACTATGAAGTTAAGGATAGAGTTTTGGGGACAAGAGTTTTATGCTAACATGATAGTTGGTGCCATAGGAGGTTTCTTAATCGCTGTTGCTTCAAGTTTAGGTGGTTTCGGAGGAGGACCTTTTGTGGTTCCACTTATGACGGTTATCATGGGACTTCCGATTTACGTAGTAGTTGGAAGTTCTCTTTTAGCCATCTTTTTTAACACCCTTATGGCAAGCTCACGTTATTTCCTCTTTGGACAAACCGACCTTTTGTTGTTTGCCGTAATGGCTGTAGGAGCAATAGCCGGTGGATTTATAGGACCAAGAATTGCTAAAAGATTAAGTCCCATTTGGGTTAAAAGAGTAGCTGCAATCGGTATAACCTATCTCGGATTAAAACTTTTAAATATTCTTCCTTAGTGTTTTTTATTTAACTTTTATATTTTAGGGACCGGCCTAATTTAATCTTAGGTCGGTCCTTAAGTTTATTTTTTCAAAGAACTCAAAATAGTCTTCTAATTTAGTCTGGTATGTTCCTTTTCCTGGATAGATTTCATAATGTAGCTTGTATTTTGTCGGGGTTAAGTCTGGCATAAGAACATTAGCACCAACCAAAAAAGCTTTAAACCTTAAGTCTGGTGCTAAAACGTTTAAAGCGGTAGTTGCTGGAATATTGGCTTTAGGAAGAATTATCCTGGTTAAGGTAATAAGTTTAAGGGTCAAGTAAGGAAATCCAGAAGGAAAAGAAGCTAAAGGAGTTTGAGGATGAGGAATAAAAGGACCATGCCCTACCATATTTGGTTTAAGTTCTTGTAAAAAAAGTAGGTCATCAACCAAGGTTTCTATTCTCTGTCCTGGAAGACCAACAATACATCCAACACCTACTTCATATCCAAGTTCCTTTAACCAATACAAACGCTGAATTCTTTCTTTTAAGGTAGTATCTGGTTTTAACCAGCTAAAAAGTTTTTCATCTATTGTTTCGTGTTTAAGTAAAAACCTATCAGCCCCGGCAACTCTTAAAAGTTTATAGTCTTCGTAACTTAATTCTCCTATAGAAAGAGTAACTGCTACATCTAACTTTTTAAGTTTCCTTACTACATTACTCAGTTTTTTAGCACTCCAAAAAGGGTCTTCTCCAGATTGTAAAACAATAGTTCTAAAGCCATTATTTACCAGTTTCTCTGCTACCTCAAGGATTTCATCTTCATTCATGCGATAACGTTTAAGTTTTTTATTATCCCTTCTTATCCCACAATAAAGACAATTATTTTTACAATAGTTAGAAAATTCTATGATTGCTCTAAGATAAACTATATTTCCTTTTAATTGTTTTCTTATTTTATTAGCAATATCATAAACCCATTCAGGGTCAGCCTCTAAAAGAAGGAAAGTAAGCTCCTCTCTGGTAAAACCTACCCCTGATAAGGATTTTTCTATTATTGTTTCTTCGTTCAGTGGTTTACTCTTTCGGTAAGAAAGGATTTTATACATCTTAGGTCTTCTGCTATTTTTTTATATCCCTTTTCCTCTAAAGAAACCAATTCTTGTAAACGAGGAAATGGAGAAAGGGCTTTTTTTAAAATTCCGTGCATATGAGCCAATATCACCCCATAGTTTACGATAGGAACCCCTGCCCTTTTTGCCTGCATAATTCTTGAAAGCATCTCTTTTCTGTTAAGCATACAAGCTCCACAATGAACTATCAGCTTATACTCTTCAAGGTTTTCAGGAAGAGGGCCACCTCCAGCTTTTACTTCTATTTCAAGGTCTTGGCCTACTTGTGCCCTAAGCCATCTTGGAATCTTTACCCTTCCTATATCATCCTCTAAAGGATGATGGGTACAAGCTTCAGCTATCAAAACCTTATCTCCGGGTTTAAGGTTCTTTATAGCAAGTATCCCTTCTACCAAAGTTTGCAAATCGCCTTTATATCGTGCAAAAAGTATAGAAAAGGAGGTAAGTCTTACGTCAGGTGGAGTGTCTGCTGAAACTTTGGTATAAACAGAAGCGTCTGTTATTACTAAACTTGGCTTTTTCTTAAGCTGTTCTAAAGCATAAGCAAGTTCTCTTTCTTTTACTACAAAAGCTATTGCCTCATTGTCTATAATATCCCTTATAACCATCTGTTGAGGCAAAATAAGTCTTCCTTTAGGTGCTGCTTTATCTACCGGTACTACGCAAAACACAACATCACCAGGATTGATTAAATCTCCTACGATAGTAGGAAGAGCCCAATCCTTAGGAGCATGTTTTATGATTACTTGTTTAAGTTCGTCTATCCCCTCTCCGGTTAAAGCACTCACAAAAACTTTTGGTTCTAAAAAAGCTCCATTTTTAGCTTCAGGATAAAGGTCTATTTTATTAATTACATAAACTATTGGTGTATTATATTCTTGAGCCCGTTTTATTACTTCTTCTTCAAATTCACCCAAACCTATCTTGGGGTCTATTACTAATAAAATCAAGTCAGTTTTGTTTAAAACTTCATAAGACTTCTTTTTTCTCAATTCCCCAAGTTTTCCCACATCGTCTATCCCAGCAGTATCTATAACTACGACAGGGCCTAAAGGAAGAATTTCCATAGCCTTAATTACCGGGTCAGTAGTGGTGCCTGGAACATCTGATACGATAGCAAGTTCTTGACCGGTTAAAGCATTTATTAAAGAGGACTTACCAACATTCCTTCTTCCAAAAAAGGCTATATGAAGCCTCTGTCCTCGGGGGATGTTCATTTTAAAAGTTCCTCTTTTAAAATCTTTATTAAAGTTTCTTTTTCATGTTCTGGTATCTTCTCCCATTCATTAGAAACCACAGCAAACCTTTCGTTAAGATAGAGAGGTTCTGGAGGCAAAAAACCGTCTTCTTTATGTCCAGCTAAATAAGAATGCCTTTTTCCAAGCACCTCAACCAACCAAAGATTTACTCCATATTTTTTCTTTATTTCCTCAGCAAGAACTATAAACTTAGAAATAAAGGTCTCTTTCTCCATTTTCAATCCTCTGATAATACTCTAAAAGTTTTTTATAAACACCTGATGAAACCATTTGTTTTAATTCTTCTATTTCTTTTTGAATCACCTTTTCCCCTACTTTCTTTGTTTCTTCTGAAGCAAAATCATCAAGCCATTCTTTAAACGTAAGAACAGCATTAAGTTTACAAAAGATACGTTCTTTACCTGTTTTCAAAAGATCCATGATCCTTTCTCCTGTTCTTCCGCAACGATATCCTGCAGTACAAAAACTGGTAATGTATCCCATTTCAGCAAGTTCTCTTATTACTTCATCAAGACCTCTGGTGTCCCCCAATTGAAATTGTTGTCTTTCTAATTCTTGTTCTGTATATCTATCGGAATAAGCACCTATTCCTATTCTGGTTGAAGCATCCGTCTGGGTAACAATTCCTAAAGCTAAAATTTCTTTTCTTAGGGGAGCAGGCTCCCTCGCAGTAAGTATCATCCCTGTATAGGGAACAGCAAGTCTTATTAAACAAATTATTTTTTTAAAATCCTCGTCAGAAACTTTATATCTTGCTTCTTGAACAAAAGGGGTATTGGCAGCAGGCTCAAGTCTTGGAAAAGAAATGGTATGTGGACCTATTCCAAACTTTTTTTCAAGGTCTCTTGCATGATATAAAAGCCCCATCAACTCAAACCGCCAATCATAAAGTCCAAAAAGAACCCCAAAGGCTACATCATCAACCCCTGCCTCTAAAGCCCTATGATGACAGTAAAGCCTCCATCGATAATGATGTTTAACCGTGCCTTCGGGATGAACATAAGCATATGTTTCATGATGATAAGTTTCTTGAAAAACTTGATAGGTTCCTATACCAACTTCTTTTAACATTTTGAGTTCGTCGATCGACATAGGAGCAGCGTTAACATTAACCCTGCGTATCTGTCCGTATCCATTTTTAGTCTTTACTTTTACCGAATAGATGGCTTCTATCGTATCTCTTATATATTTTGCGCCGGTAGCAGGATGTTCTCCATACACAACTATTAATCTTTTATGCCCTATCTCACCTGCTAAAACCTCTGCTTCACGCTTAACCTCTTCTATAGTAAGAACCCTTCTTTTGATGACTTTATTTTCTCTTCTAAAACCACAATATAGACAATTGTTTATGCAAAGATTTCCACAGTAAAGCGGTGCAAAGGTAACAATTCGGTTGTCATAAACTTTCTTTTTTATTTCCCTTGCAGTAGCAAACATCTCTTCCCAAAGTTCTGGATCTTTAACATTAATTAAGGTAGCAAGTTCGTCTGGTTCAAGAGTTTCAATAGAAAGAGATTTAGCTAAAATTTCTCTCACCCTTACTGGGTCTGGATTAGCATTTTTTAGCTTTTCCCAAATTTCTTCATCGTTGATAAAGTCCTTTCCATTATCTAAATATCTTTCTATCTCGTCCTCTTTTATGATTTGATTACCCACATTCAACCCTTCTGCCATTTCAAAACTTAAAAACATTGCTTATCCCTCCGCTGATTTTTTAAAACGTATTCTTTTATTTTTTCTAATCCTGCAACCCCAGGGGTAGTAAGCTCCTGAGGCTGAACTATTATCTTAAGTTCTTCCTCAACAAAATAGCCCTTCTCTACAAGTAAATCCTCTACCCTTTTACCTGTCCTAATAGCTTCTTGATAAATTTCAGCACAAACTTCATATCCCAAATAAGGTGAAAAAGCAGTAATCACACAAGCACTTTTTTCAAACAATTCTTTACATCTTTCTTCATCAACGCTTATACCTGCTATGCATCTTTCTCTAAAATTTTGGCAACAACTTTTTAAAAGCCTTAAACTTGTGATAAGTTCATGAGAAATCAAAGGTAAAAAGGGGTTTAATTCTAAATGCCCAAGGCTACATCCCAAGGTTATAGCATGATCTAAAGCAATAGCTTTTATAGCAACTTGGGCTACCATCTCAGGAATAACTGGATTTACCTTTCCTGGCATGATAGAAGATCCCGGTTGTAAAGCCGGTAGTTTTATTTCTCCTATTCCTGCCTTGGGTCCAGAAGATAAAAATCTTATGTCTCCTGCTATCTTTATAAGATTTGATGCTAAAGTTTTTAAAAAGCCTGAAACTTCACACAGAGTGTCTACATTTTGAGTAGCCTCAAATAGGTTTTCTGCTTTCGCTACCGGAAGCCCGGTAAATTCTCTTAACTTTTCTATGGCTATTTCTACAAAATCTCTTGGGCAGTTTAACCCCGTTCCTACCGCTGTCCCACCTAAATTAACCTGTCTAACCCTTTCTATGGCTTTGTTAAGCCTCCACCAGTCCCTATTTAAAGCTTCAGCCCAGGCACCAAATTCTTGTCCCACCGTTACCGGACAAGCATCTTGCATTTCTGTCCTACCTACTTTTAATACCTTAGCGTACTCTTTTTCTTTTTTCTGAAACTCTCCTTGTAGAAGAGCTACTTCTTGAGCTAACTCTTTTAAAAGTTTTAAAACCGCTACCTTTATACTGGTAGGAAAAACATCATTAGTAGATTGATTAAGATTTACTACCTCTATGGGATGGATAATTTCATATTGTCCTTTAGCATAACCAAGAATTTCAAGGGCACGGTTGGCTATTACTTCGTTAACATTCATGTTAAATGATGTCCCCGCACCTCCAGCCAAAGGGTGAACCAAAATTTGATCGTCAAACTTTCCTTCAGAAAGTTCACTACATGCCTGTAAAATAGCAGAGGCTTTTTTTTCGTCTAAAAAACCAAGCTCTTTGTTTGCAAAAGCACAAGCTTTTTTTACTAAACCTATAGCCCAGATAAGTTCTCTATGAACCTTATCTTCAGAAAGAGAAAAATTTTCTAAAGCTCTTAAGGTATGGATACCATAATAAACTTCTTTAGGAAGAAGTCTTTCTCCTAAAAAATCTTTTTCTTTTCTAAACAATTGGTAAAATCACCTCCTGAGAAAATACCCCCCTTGGGGAAGAAGGGAGGGGAAGGGTATGCAGAGGGGCCTCCCTTAAAGTTTCTATCCCCTTGGGGGAAAATAAGCTTTATCCTCTTTTTTTATAATGAGTATGTAAAAGCATCTCGCTTATTTCACTTAACGGATAATGGGCAAATTCTTGATAAAATTTCTTTATCATAGGGTTTTCATGACTTGCCGCCAATTTAAACTTTTCTCTCACTATTTTATCGTCTTTGTAAAGATTGGTTTGTCTGGCTTTAATAAGTTCAAGCTTTTCCCTACCTACAGAGGTCTCAAAAAAGTTTTTGGTTGTTTCTTGTGAATATACTGTCTCAGGCAACCCAACCCCTAAAACCACAGAACTTATTCCTAAAATCTTTATAAAATCTCTTCTGGTTATTTCTCCCATGATAACACCCCCTCTTTAAAATTACTAAAATCTAAGCCTTAGCCAATTTATAAAGCATTTTTTGTATAAACCCCATACTCATAGAGGGTTTAGGTTGCCCTCCTCCGTTGATACAACCTCCAGGACAAGTCATTACTTCTATAAAGTGATATGGACTTTTCCCTTTAAGCACCTCTTCTAATACAGGCTTCAAATGAGCTCCATCACATCCAATACCGTTTATGGTACACACTTTAAACTTATACTCTTTAGCATTAAAAACCTTTTGATATTCAGGCCTCAAAGGTATGGTCAGAGTAGCTCTCACAATAGGATTAGTAAGCCCTCTTACATCTTGGAATTCCCATTCCATAGAGGTAGGAGACGGTGATTTTCCAGAAAGCACATGAAAAGCAAACCTAACCGCCGCCTCCATCACCCCTCCGCTTACTCCAAAAATAGTTGCTCCTCCTGAATACCACATAAAATCTTTAGGAAACCTTTCTTCTGGTAAATTCATAAAATCGATATTAAGCCGTCTAAATACCTCAGCAAGGTCTCTTGTAGTAAGCACAGCATCTACGTCTCTCATGGCTTCGTTTTTATGGTACCTTCCTGCTGAATTAAACTCAGGTCTAAAAGCCTCAAAAATTTTAGCAGTACAAGGCATAACCCCTACAGTATAGATCTTCTCGACTGAAACCTTCCACACAGCCTTAGACCCATAAGTCTTAGCGGTTGCTCCTGCCATCTGCTGAGGAGACTTACAGCTCGAAAGATAAGGCAAAAGATCAGGATAGTAAATTTCTGCATACCTTACCCAACCAGGGCAACAAGAAGTAAATTGAGGTAGTGGTTTATGCTTAAACTCCTCTACATCAAGTTCTATTTTTTTATCCCAAAGAAAAACAGGAAGTTTTTTTAATCCAGCATGGGCGGCAATTCTTGCTAAAAGCTCGGTTCCTTCTTCTAAAATAGTCTGGTCGGCTGCAAAATTATTATCGTAAATCTCAAAACCAGCCTTTTTAAGGGCTCTCCAAAGCTTTCCTACGGTTAAAGTTCCAGGTTTAGCCCCAAATTCCTCGGCTATGGCCACTCTTACTGCAGGAGCTATGATAGCAACCACCTTCGTTTGTTTGTCCTTTAACTTGCCTACTACCTCATCCACAAAGCTCATCTGTTCTATAGCATCAAAAGGACAATTAACCAAACACTGCCCACAGATTATACATCTATCAAAATCAATAGAATGCTTTTCTCCAAGATTACCATTGATAGCTTTAGCAGGACAGACGCTCTTACAGGTGTCACATCCCACGCATAAATCTTCATTAATCCTAAGGATACCCTTAAGTTCCCCTTTCCTATAAGTTCCAACATCTTGAGTTATCCCTTTTTCTGCTTTAAAAGTTCTAACCTTGCCCACCATATTTTTACCTCCTAATCTGTGTTTTATCCTCTACGGGTGTAATGGGTATGTAAAAGTTTGTGAGATTTTTCTCCAAGAGGCTCTCTTAAAAATTCTTGATAAATTGCCTGAACTTCTGAATTTTCATGGCTCTTCCTGATAGGTAATTTTCTATCCCTCTCATAAATTCCTCTAATACGCTCTTCTCTAGCTTCTACAGTAGTAGGAATAGGTTGACCTCCACCTCCTATACATCCTCCAGGACAAGCCATTACTTCTATAAAATGATAATCCTTTAACTCACCTGCCCTTATTTTATCCATCAACCTTCTTGCCGCACCTAAGGAATGGGCTACCAAAACCTTTACCGTTAACCCGTTCATCTCAACTACAGCCTCTTTAATATCTTTCATACCCCTTACTTCTTCGAAATCAAGCTTAGGCAAAGTCTTTCCTGTAACCACTTCATAGGCTGTCCTTAAAGCTGCCTCCATCACCCCTCCGGTAGCCCCAAAAATTTGAGCAGCACCGGTACCTTCTCCCATAATAGGATCATAAGGACTATCTGGAAGGTTCGCAAAATCTATCCCAGCCTCTTTAAACATCCTGATGAGTTCTCTTGAAGTAAGCACCACATCTACATCTCTGGAAATATTAGGATTATTCCAATACTTTCTGGCAGAAACCATCTCAGGACGAGCTGCTTCATACTTCTTGGCAGTACAAGGCATGATAGAAACCACAAAAATGTCCTCAGGATTTATTCCTTTCTTTTCTGCATAATAGGTTTTTGCTATTGCTCCAAACATCTGCTGTGGAGACTTACAGGTTGAAAGATGAGGTATCAGGTCAGGATAAAACTCTTCAACAAACTTAATCCATCCAGGAGAACACGAAGTAAACTGAGGAAGCACTCCATCGTTTTTAATCCTATGGATTAATTCGTATCCTTCTTCCATAATAGTAAGGTCAGCAGACCAATTAGTATCAAAAACTGCATCAAACCCAAGCATTTTAAGTGCGGTAACCATTTTTCCTGTAATGTCTGTACCGCGAGGCAACCCAAAAGCCTCACCGATGGTTACATGGGTTGCAGGTGCAGTTTGAACCACTACATGTTTTTTGGGATCTTTCAAAGCCTCCCAAACTAAATAAGTATCGTCTTTTTCTACAATCGCCGCCGTAGGACACACCAAAGCACACTGCCCACAAGCTACACACTTGGTTTCAATAAGGGGTTTGCCACCCAAAGGTCTTACTATTGCCTCAAACCCGTTACCATAAATCTCTAACACATCAACCGTTTGTAAAACTTTACAAGCAGTAATACATCTTTGACACAAAATACACTTGTTAGGATTTCTTACGATAGAAGGAGAAGAATCATCTATTTCATAAGTTTTTTTCTCCCCTTTTGGTCTTATCTCTCTTATATTGAGTTCAGCACATAAAGCTTGTAACTCGCATATTCCATTTTTAGAACAAGTAGGGCAGTCCAAATGATGATCACTTAACATAAGCTCAAGGTTCATCTTTCTTGCAGAAAGCACCCTTGGAGTATGCGTATAAACCACCATTCCCTCTTCTACCGGGGTATTACAAGATGAAACCAAATCGTTTTTACCCTCGATCTCAACCACACAAACTCTACAAGCACCTACATCATGTTTTATATGACGCAACCCTACCCCGTCCAAATAACAAAGAGTAGGAATCTTTATCCCTACCTTTTTAGCAGCCTCTAAAACGGTTATCCCTTCAGGAACTTTAACGGTTATTCCATCGATGGTTAATTGCACTTCTTTCATGCTTTCACCTCCATTAATTCAATTTTTTACAAAGAGACCACTTTATCCCATCCAGGATGTCCTGGGATGTTTTCTTTACAAATACCTTCTTTATGAGCCAATATATCTTCATAACAACAATTAAGGGCATATTTAACAGCCTTACCTGCAAGCCTCCCAAGGTCACACTTACTAGAATAACCTATGTCTTCTGCTAAAAGGTGAAGAAGTCTCTCAGCTTCTCCATTTATACTCCCTGATAAAATACCTGATAAAACCTCTTGAATTCTTTTTGTACCAATTCTACAAGGAATACACTGAGCACAGGAGTTTTTTTGCACAAAGTCCAAGAAAGAAAGAACTACCTCAGTCATACATTTGGCTTCGTTCCAAAAAACCTTACCTGCAGAACCAACCGCAGCCACCACTCGACTAAGCTCTTTCCAATCGATTAGATGGTTTCGTTCAATTTTGATAGGTCCTAAAGACCTAATCTTTTCGGTAAATTCCGTTGCTACTTGAGCAAACTTCAAACCCTCTGCCCCAGAAATCCATTCAAGCCTAACCCTTTCCTTTTCAATCCCTAAAACCTCTAAAAACCTTTGTAAAAGATTGTATCTACGATGGGCATAGTAGTTACCGTACCGGTAATGACAATCCCCAGGATGACATCCTCCGATAAGCACCCCATCTGCCCCACTAAAAAAAGCGTGAAAAACAAACTCAGGCTCTACCCTTCCAGAACAAGGCACCCTTACAATACAAACATTAGAAGGATAGGAATATCTTAAAGAACCAGCCAAATCAGCCCCAGCATAGGTACACCAATTACAAGCAATAACGATTATCTTAGGTTCAAATCTTTGACACATCATCTCCCTCCTTAGATAACTTAGCCTAATCTATTTTTCTCTTTGTATTACAATTTTTAAAAATATGTTATTTAATTTTAAAAGTCAAATCTTTTTATTCTCAATTATTAAAAATTTTTAACTATTTTTCCTAATTTTTTAAATTATTCTGCAATTT
>OGCH01000250.1_pt1 | contig 32025 bp, 33 predicted proteins | sample 1570111 | NCBI WGS metagenome assembly OGCH01 (sample SAMN03436243, study PRJEB24508) | hot springs metagenome | biome: Desert Springs; feature: Hot Springs; material: Water | place: USA: Great Boiling Spring, Nevada | collected 2008-12-01 | depth 0 m m | reverse complement strand
GTTTGAGGCCCCTTTTTTATTATTCATTTCTTCTTAATCCTTTAAAGTAAGAGCTTTCTAAGAAATCTTTCTGTACTTAAAATAAGCTAAGCAAGCACCTTCTGAAGAGACCATACAAGGACCTACAGGATTTTGAGGGGTGCAGGCTTTACCAAAAAGTTTACAATCAGTAGGTTTATTAAGCCCTTTTATAACCTTTCCGCATAAACACTGAGGATGTTCTTTAGAAATAGAAAGGTCTATTTTAAAAACCCTTTCTCCGTCTAAAGTTTCATATTTAGGGGCTATGGCATAGGCGCTGTTAGGTATCTCCCCCAATCCTCTCCAAGGGAAAAAGTCCCTTATTACAAAAACCTCTTTTAAAAGCTCTTGGGCCTTAAGGTTGCCTTGTTGGTCAACCGAACGGGTATACTGAATTTCTACCTCACAACGCCCTTCTCTCTTTTGTTTAGCTATTAAATAAACCGCCTGAAGCAGGTCTAAAGGTTCAAACCCTGAAACCACAATAGGGGTTCCGTATTTCTGGACTATCGGTTGATAAACTTTAGTACCGGTGATGGTGCTTACATGTCCTGGACCGATAAAGGCCTCTATAAAAGGTTTTTCTTCGCTTTTTAGAAGATAATCAAGCACTTCTATCGCTAAGATATGGTTTGAGACCACCCAAAGGTTTGAAATTCCTAATTGATAGGCTTGTTTAATAAGGACTGCGGTATGGGGAGCAGTGGTCTCAAAACCTATCGCAAAAAACACCACCTTTTTCCCAGGAAATTCCTGAGCTATTTTGATAGCCTCTAAACATGAAGAAACCGGACGTACATCATAGCCTTCAGCCCTTAAGTTTAAAAGGCTGGTTCTTTTTGACCCAGGTACCCGCATCAAATCCCCATAAGTGCAAAGGATGACCCCTGGAAGCTTAGCCAACTCTATGGCTAAATCTACCCTTTCTAAAGCGGTTACACAAACAGGGCATCCAGGCCCGTGTAAAAAGTTTACATAGCCTTTTAATAGTTCGTCTAACCCATTTTTTAAGATAACGTGAGTATGGCCTCCGCAAAATTCCATGATGTTTATAGGCCTTCCTATTGCCTCTACTTCTTTTTTGATAAGCTCAGCTAAAAGCTTTACCCTCTGAGGGTCTTTAAAACTATTCCACGTTTGGTTGAGTGAGCCTAAGTATTTCATCCCAGTACCTCAAACTTTCTTGGGCTTCTTCTTCACTAAGTCGTTTGATGGCAAAACCTACATGCACAAGCACCCAATCTCCTTCTTTCACTTTTTCTGGAAGAAGATGTAGGGCAACCTCGGTTTTTACCCCCTGCACCTCGGCTATGGCTGTCCACTCGTCTTTTACTTCCACAATCCTATAAGGATAGGCCAAACACATCTTTAACCCCTCTTTTGGTTTTTATACACATATAAAATCCTTTGCAAAGCTGTTAAATGCGTAAAAACTGAAATAACCACTAAAAATAAGGTTATTAGGTCAAAAAGCAGGGCTATGATTAAAAAAGCAATCCTTTCAAACCGTGTAAACATCCCGATTTTACATTCGAAACCTGCGCCTTCGGCTCTAGCTCGTGTATAACTTACCATCAAAGACCCTGTAATTCCTAAAAAACTTAAAAGTGCTTGATAAGGCTGATTATAAGCGATAAAATAATAACAAAGGCTAAAAAAAACAAAAATCTCACCATATCTATCTAAGGTAGAATCTAAAAAAGCCCCAAAAGAGGAAACCTTATTGCTAAACCTGGCTAAAGCCCCATCTAAAGCATCAAGAGGGGCAAAGAGAATTAACAACACCCCTGCGATAAAAAACTCTCCATAGGCTATAAAAAGAGAACTTAAAACAAAACCAAAGAAACAAAGAAGGGTAATAACGTTGGGATGAACGTTAAGTCCAGAAAGAAATTTAACTGTTGGAAGTAAAATGGGTTGAGCTAAATTTCTGGCAGTTTCACTTAGGTTTATTTTTGACATAACTTACCTTTATTTCGTTTGTTTTATATTATTTCACAAACTTAGAAATCTTCAATAGCAAAAACTTATCCTAAACCTTCTCTTTCTTTTATCCGACTAAGAAATTCTAAGGCTAAATCTTGGAAGGCAAGAGATACCCTATTTTGTCTGTCATAATCTAACACAGGTTTTCCAAAACTTTGAGCCTCGCTAACTTTTACACTTCTAGGGATCTTGGTCTTAAAAATAATCCACTTAAAATGCTTTTCTGCCTCTTCTGCTATCTCGTGAGAAAGACGGTTCCTACTGTCATACATCGTCAAAACCAAACCAAAAAGCACCAAGTTCGGATTTAAACTTTTTTTAATTCCTTTTATCGTTCTAACCAATAAAGAAAGCCCTTCCAAGGCATAGTATTCACACTGAAGAGGTATAACTACACCTTCTGAAGCAGTAAGGATGTTAACGGTAATCAAACCAAGAGAAGGAGGAGAATCGATAAAAATAAAATCAAAAAAACTTTTTATAGGTTGATGGTTATAATTTCCTTTTTCTAACAACTCTTTAAGCACATATTCTCTTTTAGAATAGCCTACTAACTCTATTTCTAAGCCTACAAGGTCTATAGAAGAAGGCAAAAGATAAAGTTCAGGGAAAGGCTGTTTAATAAAAGGGGTTGGGTCTCCTTCCACGATAGCTTGATAGATACTTTGCTCTTTTTTAACCCTAATCCCAAGACCACTTGAAGCATTAGCCTGAGGGTCAAAATCTACTACTAAAACCTTAAAGCCTTTTAGGCTTAAAGCCCTGGCAAGGTTAACACATACCGTAGTTTTACCCACTCCGCCTTTTTGGTTGATAAAAGCCAATGTTTTCATCTAATACCTAAAAAAACTAAAGTACAATTCGTTTAGTAAAACAACCAGTAAAAACACGAAACTGATAAACCCATTTACCGTAAAAAAGGCTTTATTTAACTTAGAAAGGTCCTTTTCGGTTATCAACCTGTGTTCGTATACCAAAAACAGGGTTATCAAAAAAAGCCCTAAATAGTAAACCCAAGTAATTTTAGGATAGACCAACCCTACAAAAACCAAAGCCAAAAAAGTAATCACGTGAAAAAGTCTTGCTATACGTAAGGCTTTAGGTATTCCAAACCTTACTGGAATAGATTTAAGCCCTATTTTTTTATCAAACTCATAGTCTTGAAGGCTGTAAAGCACGTCAAAACCTGATACCCAAGAACCCATCGCTATCCCTAACAGAATCGCAAGTTGAGAAATCTTCTCATTTAAAGCAACGTCTATGGCTATTGGAATAAGAAAATAAACCACCCCTAAGACCAAATGAGGAAAATAGGTTATCCTTTTAGCATAGGGATAAAACCATAGAAAAAAAATTACCACCGGGCTTAAGACTAAAGCCAAAAAGTTGATAGCATAACAACTTATCACAAAAACCGTACCACTAAAAAATATAAGAAGTTTTATCTCCCAGTCCTTTACCAGCCCACTTGCATGGGGCCAGACTTTGGTTCTGGGGTTTTTTTCATCAAAGGGTTTGTCTATCAAACGGTTTAAAGCCATACCAAGGGTTCTGGCTGCTATCATCGCTACCAAAATAAAAACTATTTTCCTAAACGGTGGAAACTCTTGATAAAGCAAAAACAAACTTGCCAAACCAAAAGGAAGGGCAAAAACGGTATGTTCAAACTTTAAAAGGTCTGAATAAACCTTAAGTCTTTCTAACAACCTTAACCTCCTGTTTTTAGGCTATGTTTTGCACCTGTTCTCTTAATTTTTCTATCAAATCTTTTATTCTTACTGCTATTAAAGATACCTCAGAAGACTGAGCCTTGTTAGACAAAGTATTAACCTCTCTAAACATCTCTTGGCATAAAAAATCCAGTTTTTTCCCCGGAAAATCTTCTTCTAAAGTTTCTTCAAAATGCTTAAGATGGACCTTTAAACGATTTAGTTCTTCAGTAAAATCCATTTTATCAAGAAGATAAACCATTTCCTGATAAAACCGGTTTTCGTCTAACTCTTTAATCTTAACCTCTTCTGCCAGTTTTTGTAGTCGATTTTTTAACTTTTCGAGGTTTTCTTTGGTCACTTGAGGCATCAAGACTTCTATCTTATCTACCTCTTTTTTTAAGCATTCTAAATGAGATTTTAACACCTCTTTTAAATAGGCACCTTCTTTTAACCTCGCGGTTTTAAGTTGTTCTAAAGCTTCTTTAAGGGGTGGATAGACCTCTTCCCAAAGTTTATCAAGTTCCTCTTCTTTGTCTTCTAACATAAGATATTCTCTAAACCTTAAAAAATCGGAAAAAGTTAATCCTTCTGAAAATCCCAAAGTTTTCCTTAGATTTTCTAAAGCCTCTTTAAGGTTTAACGCTGTCTGCAGGTCTAAAAAAACCTCTCTTCCTTCTAACGGAAGTCCTGTATGTTTTATCTGTATTTCCACCTTTCCTCGAGAAAGACGTTCTACCACCGTTTTTCGTATCCTTTCTTCTAAAAAAGTATATCTTTTAGGGAGTTTTAGAGAAAGGTCTAAATACTTAGAGTTTACACTTTTTATATAAACGGTAACCTTAAGTCCTTCTATTTGAAAACTTGCTTTACCAAAACCTGTCATGCTTTCCATGATAGCCTCTCCCTTACCCAAATTAGAATCCTTTCTTTTTCTTCTGGAGAAAACCAAAATACATCCGGTTCTTTTTTAAACCAAGTAATCTGTCTCTTAGCATACCGCCTGGTATCTCTTTGAATAAGAGCTATAGCTTCATCTAAGCTAAGTTCCCCTTCTAAATATCTTACTAAATATCCATAACCTATAGCCTTAAAAACCTTTAAATAAGGTCCAAAACCTTTTGATAAAAGCCTCTTTACCTCCTCTATCCAACCTACCTCTATCATCTTAAGAACCCGTTGATTTATCCTTTGATAAAGTTCTTTTCTTGATAAAATCAACCCGATTTAAAAAAAATTATTTCGTTTTTTTTTTGAAAAAAGGGTGTTCTTTATGAAAAAAAGAAAAAGGTTTTCCGGTAGTATAGATAACCTCCATTGCTCTTGTAATCCTTACTTTATCTCTACAAGAAATCTTGTCTGCATATTCTGGGTCAAGGTTCTTTAGCTCTTGATATAATCCCTCTAAATCTTTTTCTGCTCTTTTCATTACCTTTGCTCTTATCTCTTCTGGTATCTCTAAAGGAAACAAACCATATTCTAAAGCCCTAAGATAAAGCCCCGTGCCTCCAACTAAAATAGGAAGTTTATTTCTTCCTAAAACCTCGGCGATGGTTTGGTCGGCTAACTCTACAAACTTAGCAGCGTTAAATTCCTCTTCTAAGTTTAAAATATCGTAAAGATGATGAGGGACCTCTTTCTTTTCCTGTTCAGTAGGTTTTGCTGTACCTATGTTTAAATCTTTATAAAATTGAAGGGAGTCAAAGTTTATAATTTCCCCTTCTAAATGCTTAGCTAAAAACAAAGCCACCTCAGACTTACCTACCCCAGTGGGACCTAAAATTACCAAACCTTGAGGCTTCATACCTTACGTCTTAACCTTTTTTCTATTTCATAAGCTTCGATTACCCAGTAAAGCGGTCGCCCATGAGGGCATGTCTGAACCTTTTTTTCAAAAAAAACTTCTAATAACTCATAGACTTCGTTTTCAGAAAGAAAATCCCCTTTTTTTCTGGCAAGCCTACAGGCATAACCTGCTAAAACCTCCTTAAGTAAAACCTTAGGGTCTAAAAAACCTCCCTCTAAGAGTTCTTCTAAAAGCTCCCTTACATCCTCCTTAAAAACTGTAGGCACTTTTGTTAAAAAAACCTTCTCTTCTGAAACCTCAAAACCAAACCCTATTTCTTCTAATACCTTACGCTGGTTTTGAAAGTTAACAAACCCATCGGGACTTAACCTTAAAGGTAAGGAGAAAAGGCAGCTCTGTGAACCCCCTTTTTTATATTTTTCCCTTAGTTCTTCAAAAATCAATCTTTCTGAGAGGGCATGCTGGTCTATCAAGTAAAGTTTATCTTCCTTTTCTACCAAAAAATAGGTCTGCTGAAAGGTACCTAAGTATTTAAAATCCCTGGATCTAAAGGTAGATAAGTTGAGCTCCCGAAAAGTAGAACCTTCTTTTCTTGGATAGAAGATTGTTTTTGAGCATTCTGTATAATCTAAAGGGAGGTCCTCTTTTACTTTTAAACCCTCTTCCGAAAAAGTAGGGCGGTAAAAGGTCTTTTTTTCCGCAAAAATTTTTTCTAAAGCTAAAGCTAAAAGATGGTGCAAGGCTCTTTCATCCTTAAACCTTACTTCCCATTTAGCAGGGTGGACGTTTACATCCACCAAATGATAAGGAACCTTTATCGAAACCACCCCTGCCGGGAAACCAAGATTACCATAAAAAGGTTTGAAGGCATTGATAAGCATCTTAACCAACTTTTCATCCTTTATCCATCTTTGGTTAACAAAAACCCAAAGGTATCTCGTATGAGGAAGGGTATAGGAGGTATCGGTAAGAGTTAGTTCTACCACATAAGGTGGGTTTTCTAACCTAATCTCTTGAAAATGTTTTTGCTCAATTCCTGTAATTTTTTGCAAAAGACCTATTAATGAACCTCCTTCCCAAGAAAAAAGCACCTTTTCTTTTTCATCTTGGATTTTAAGTTCAAACTTAAGTTCTGGATGAGAAAGACAAAGGCCTTTAAATACCTCTAATACCTTAAGGGTTTCTGTGCGAGGAGACTTTAAAAAAGCTTTTCTGGCAGGTAGATTAAAGAAGAGGTCTTTTACCACCACCAAGGTCCCCTTTTTTAAAGGAACCGGTTTAATTCCTACCTCTTTTCCAGCCTCTATTTCTATTTGGTAAGCTATCTCCTGCCCTTCTCTTAGGCTTGCAATATTCATTCTTGAAACTTGAGCAATGCTAGCAAGGGCCTCACCTCTAAATCCATAGGTTACTACCCTAAAAATATCAGCCAGGTTTTTTATTTTACTGGTAGCAAAGTGATGGTAACAAACCTTTAGGTCTTCTAAATCCATCCCTTCTCCGTCGTCATAAACCGCAATCTCTCTTAAACCACCTTCTTTAAGCACTACTCGGATGTAAGAAGCTTGGGCATCAAAGGAGTTTTCTACCAACTCTTTTACTACAGAAGCCGGTCTTTCTACCACTTCTCCGGCTGCAATCTTTCCCCTTATTTCTTCTGGCAAAATTGAGATCTTAGGCATATCTTTTGATTTGAGCAAAGATTATTCTTCCACTTGAAGAATGTAAAAGATGGGTTACTACTACTTCTACTTCCTTTCCTATAAAAGGCCTTCCGTTTTCTATCACCACCATACTTCCGTCTTCAAGATAACCTACACCTTGCCCTTTCTCTTTACCTTCTTTTACTACTTGAACCTTAAGTATCTCTCCTGGATGAACCGGCAGTTTAAGAGCCAAAAACAAGTCGTTTATGTTAAGGACTTCTACTTTTTCTAACTGACAAACCTTATTCAAATTATAGTCAGTAGTAATCAACTTTGCCCCTGTTTCTTTACAAAACTTGATAAGCTTTTCGTCGGTAGGTCCTTTAGGATAATTAGTTTCCACAATCTTAAGGTCTACCTTAGATAGTTTTTTTAATTCATTTAATAGGTCTAAAGCCCTTTGTCCTCTTTCTCTTTTTATAGGTTCTGTGCTATCTGCTAAAAACTGGATCTCCTCTAAAATAAACTTAGGAATTACCACCGTTCCTTCAATCCAACCTACCTTAGCAATATCTACTATCCTTCCGTCTATAATGGCACTAGTATCAAGCACCTTAAGGTTTTCTTTAGAAAAATCTTTGAATGCGTCTTTTTTAGAAAGTTTTTTAGAAACCGTAGAAATCGGAGTAAGAGCCTTGGCAAGTAGTTTATCTAAAGTTTTCTCTATCATATCTGAGACTTTTAATTCTTGAAACTTTTTTCCCCCAAGAACGAGACCTAAATATCCTAACCCTAACATACTCATGATGTAAAGAAAGATTTCCCAAACAGTATTGCCTAACACTTGATTAAAAACAGAAGAAATAAGCCTTGCAACCCCCAACCCTACCAACAAACCGATAGAACTACCCAAAAGCTGCAAAAAAGGAAGGTCCTTTATCTTTTTTTCGATAAAGACTACCAACAACCCCAAAAACAAACCGGCTGCACCTCCTAAAGCTGGGAAAAAATAACCTTTATCAGGATAAAAATAAAACAAAATGCCTCCCCCAAAAACCGTACAAACTAATATAAACAAAAACTGGAAAAAATGCTTACTGCCAAGCATTTCACCTCCTATTATTTAATGGTCAAAAAAGAAAGAAGTTCCTGACAATATTTTGCACATTTTTTTAAACCTTCTTCCTCTTCGGGTAATAACTTAATTTCAATCACCCTTTCTACCCCTTTTCTCCCTAAAACTACAGGAACCCCAAGGAAAACTCCTTTTATTCCATATTCACCTTCTAAATATACCGAACAGGTAAGCACCCGTTTTTCGTCTTTTAAGATACTTTCTACCATTTCTATTACGGAAAGCCCTGGGGTAGTAAAGGCGCTACCTGTTTTAAGATAAGATACGATTTCTCCACCGCCAAACTTTGTCCTGTGCACTACCTCCTCTATTTTCTCTTGGGGAAGAAGTTCGGTAACAGGTATACCTGAGATGTTAGCCAAGCGCACCAGAGGAAGCATGAGGTCTCCATGGATTCCCATTACCAAGGCCTGCACATCTTTAGGACTTACACCTAAAGCTTCTGCCAAAAAATAACGATAACGGGCTGAATCAAGCACCCCAGCCATCCCTATCACCCTTTCCTTAGGAAACCCTGTTACCTTAAAAGCTACATAAACCATAGCATCAAGCGGATTAGAAACTACGATCAATATAGACTGAGGAGCATATTTTTTAACGTTTTCTGCGCAAGAGCTTACGATTTTTTCGTTGATGTTTATCAAGTCCTCTCTTGACATTCCTGGTTGCCTGGGTTTACCGGCTGTAATTACCACTACATCTGCACCCTCTATGGCTGAAAAATCTTCGGTTCCTACAATTTTTCCTGAAAAACCATAAAGCGGTGAGCTTTGAGCTAAATCTAAGGCTTTACCTTTGGCTAAATCTGGAATGATGTCAACCAACACGATTTCTTGGGCGGTATTTTTTACCATAGCCCAATGGGCACAACTTGTTCCTACTGCACCTGCCCCGATGATAGCTAATTTACTCATCCTTTCCCCCTTGTTAAGAAAATTCTTTTAACCAGGTTTCAAAAATTCTTACCTTTTCCTCTCCATGATTTCCAAGCTCTCTTTTTATTTCCTCTATAGATTTTTCTTTATTAAGCCTTTCAGGAAGTTTAGAAAAAAACTTATCTGCAAAGGCTATGATTTTTTCTTCTAAAGTCTGGGGAACCATATTCCTTGGAGGAAGAGGTAGATTGTGTTTTATGATTTCTTCTTTAGTTATCCCTACTCCTATATGCCTTTCGCAAATTAATCCAAGCCCTGGATACCCTTCCTTTTCTAAAATGATCCTACCTATCACTCCATGTTTTATATAAGGTTCTTTGGTGCTTTCGTTAAGCTTAGGAAAATAAGTAAAAAAACAACCTATATCATGGAGCATAGCCCCTTGATAAACCAACTCTAAGTCTATCTGCTTAAACTTTTTGGCTATTTCTAACGCCTTTTCCGCAACAGCCTGAGAATGAGCGATTATAATTTTTAAAAACTCAGGGTTCTCTTTGCCATACTTTTCGAGTAGTTTTAAAGGATCCATACCAAACAAACCTAAAAATAATTATAACCCTAACCTAACCCGTTGTAAACCAACTTCATTAAAGAGTTAAAAGCCTACCCATAATTTAGCTATAAAAAATAAAGCTATCAAAAGGGTAGGAAATGGTACCTCTTTTATCCTTCCAGATAAAAGTTTTAAACCTACATAGCTTAATACCCCTATGATAATACCATTTACTATGCTAAAGGTTAAAGGCATAAACATGATGGTTAAAAAGGCGGGAAGCCCTTCGGTTAAATCTTCAAAATCTATCTCCTTGATGGTGGTTAACATAAAAAGTCCCACCAAAACCAAAGCAGGGGTTATAGCACAAAGGGGGATAGATAAAAAAAGGGAAGAAAAAAACAAGGCTAAAAGAAAAAAGAAAGCAGTAAAAACCGAGGTAAGACCTGTCCTGCCCCCTTCTGCAACCCCAGAGGCACTTTCTATGTAAGCCGTAACCGTAGAAACACCAAACATAGCCCCTAAGGTTGTACCTATGGCATCTACCAAAAGCCCTCGCTTAAAGCTTATACCTTCTTCAAACCTTTCTTCAAGCTTTGCCTTAGTAGAAACTCCAATAAGGGTTCCTATGGTATCAAAAAGGTCTATAGAAAGAAAGGTAAGCACGATGATTAAGAAATTTCCTGAAAAAAACTGACTAAAATCAAATTTAAAAAAGACCGAAGACAAAGAAGAGGGAAAAGATATCAATTGAAAACCATCTAAACGGGTTATTCCTAAAGGTATTCCCAAGGCTGCAGTAATAAGTATTCCTAAAAGTAAGGCCCCTTTTATCCTAAAAAAAAGCAATACCCCCGTAAGGATTATCCCTATCAGACCTAAAATAGCCTCTGCCTGAGTTAAATCCCCTAATTGTACAAGTACATTAGGGTTTTTGACTACAATGTGGGCGTTCTGGAGTCCGATAAAAGCTATAAAAAGCCCTATACCTACAGAAACCGCCTTTTTTAAATTTTCGGGAATAGCTTTGGCAATAGCGGTCCTAAGGTTAGTAACGGTAAGAAAGATAAAAATTATCCCTTCTAAAAAAACAGCAGTAAGGGCGGTTTGCCAGGAATATCCCATACCTAAAACTACGGTATAGGTAAAAAAAGCACATAGTCCTATTCCAGGGGCTAAGGCAAAGGGTAGATTAGCATAGACCCCCATTAAAAAAGTTGAAAACATACACATCAACGCAACAGAGGTAAAAAGTGGTTCTTTAGGCATACCTGTCTTAGAAAGAAGGGAAGGAACCACCGCAAGCACATAAGCCATCGTCATAAAGGTTGTAAAACCTGCTATAAACTCTGTCTTAACGTTGGTATTTTTTTTATCCAGATTAAAAATCCGTCTGACCAAGTTTTGCCACATTCTCTCTAAATCCTATGGTAATATACTGCAAATATAGTGTTAAAAAACCTTTTCGTCAACTTAAGCCACCAACTAAAAAACTGGTCTAAGTTAGACCTTTATTTTTGGATTTAGTGCATAAACCCGGTTAATGTGTTATAATACTACAAAAAGCCTTAGAGAGGTTTTTTATGAAAAAACTGTTTTTTCTTATAAGTTTATGTTTAGTTTTTGGTGGATGCGCCTCTTCTCCTTCCCAACCTACTTATACTCCTACTTCTTTGAAAACCATCTTAGTCCTTCCTTTTGAGGTTTACAGTCCAGAGCAAAAGGAAGTTTTCTATGTGCCTTTTAAAGGTATAATTTCTGGTCCTATCATGTTTTCAGCTACAGAAACCCTTACCCAGATACTGAAAGAAAGATTGCAAGCTGCCAACCTGCCTTATCAGTTTAAATTTCTTTCTAAACATGAAGCAGAAGTCCTTATCTCAGAAAGTCTTTCAGAAACTCGTAGTTTCCCTGAGTTTATTAAAAATTTATCCTTAAAAACCAGCGCAGATGCTATCCTTTATGGAAAAGTTTATCGTTATAAAGAGAGAGAAGGAAGCGGTTTTTCTGTTAATGAACCGGCAAGCGTAGCCTTTACCTTAGTGCTTTATGACGGGGCTTCAGGTAGGATTATTTGGTCTGAACTGTTTGACGAAACCCAGAAACCTTTGAGCGAAAACTTGTTAAACTTCAAAATCTACAAAAAAATTAAATGGCTTACCGCTAAAGAATTGGCTGCAAACGGGATAGAAATCCTTGTTCAAAAATTTCCAGCAGAAAAGAGGTAAAACATGTTGGTAATTCCTGCTATAGACTTAAGAAATCACAAAGTAGTAAGACTTTTTCAAGGAGACTATGAAAAAACCAAGGTTTATGGGGAAGATCCCGAAGAATATGCCCGTTTTTTTAAACAAGAAGGAGCAAAAAGACTCCATATAGTTGACCTTGACGGAGCTAAAGAAGGCTACCCGGTCCATCAAGACTTGATCATCAAAATAACTCAAAACCTTGATATCCCTGTGCAAGTAGGAGGTGGAATAAGAACAGAAGAACACGTAGAAACCTATCTTAAAAAGGGAGTCTCTCAAGTTATCTTAGGAACCAAGGCGGTATCCTCACTTGATTGGTTAAAAAGTTTATGTAGTAAACATCCTAAAAAAATAATCGTAAGCGTAGACGTAAGAGGGGATAAAGTTGCTATTGCAGGATGGATAAAAACTTCGGATATTGATTATTTAGAATTTATCCAAAGTTTAAACGGGCTTGACCTTTTTGCTATTATCTTAACCCTTATAGAAAGAGACGGAACCCAAAAAGGAGTAGAGACAGAAAGGTTAGAAAAGGCTCTTCAAGTCTCTGCCCATCCTATCATCTTAGCAGGAGGGGTCTCAACCTTAGAGGACATCAAAAAACTTAAAGCTTACGAAAAAAAAGGTTTGATAGGGGTCATAACCGGAAGAGCCCTTTATGAAGGTACCTTAAACCTTAAAGAAGCCCTACAAATTGCCCAGTGATGGACCTTAACCTTCTTAAAAACCGAATAGTTGATCTCTTTTATCGAGAAAAAATAACCACCGTCTATGTAAAAGACATAAAAGGAAAACGCCTGCACGTAGTTTTATCCTCAGGAAAAGAGGAACTTATAAACCACCAAGCCTTGATATCCTTTGAAGAAAAACCTGTTTCTTTTAAAGACTTAAACCAAATATTACAATTTCTCAAAGAAAAAAACGCAAACAGAGAAAAACTAAAAGACAAATTTAACCTTAAAGACCTATGGGAAGTAGTGGTTGAAGAAGGAGAGGTCTTTTCAGCCAAAGAGTTGGTAGAACTATTCTTAGGAACTTTGCCAAATGAGGACGAGATAGCAGGTTTTTTAAGGAAGGTTTGTGAGGAAAAACTTTACTTTAAACTAAAGGAACCAAACTTAGTTGAGATAACCTCTCGGGAAGAGGTAGAAAAGGAACTTCACAGAAGAGAAAAGGAGCTTGAAAAAATAAAAAAAATAAACCAAGGAGTAGAAGTTTTAAAGGCCTTAAAATCAGGGCACACAGAAAGGTTTGAAAAGGACATCGTAGACTTCTGGATATCTAGTCTAAAAGACTACTTTTTATGGGAAGATCAAAGTTCTTCTAATAAGCTGATAAAAGAAGTATTAGAAAAGGCAGAAATTACAGACCAAACCCAAATTTTTGACCTTTTGGTTAAACTAAACCAGTTTGATGAGGACGAAAACGTAGACCTCTTAAAAACTAAATTTCCTTTAGAGTTTACACCAGAAGAATTAAATCAAGCAGAAAACATCTGTTTGTCACCTTTAGATGATTTACCAAGAGAAGATTTAACCCATTTAGAGACCTTTACGATAGACGCAGAAGATACAGAAGATTTTGACGATGCTTTAAGTTTTGAAGAAAAAGAAGACGGATGTTTAATCTATGTGCATATCGCAGAGGTTGCTGAGTTTATTAACCCTGGTACTCCTCTCTGGAACGCTGCTTTAGAAAGGGCTTTAACTCTTTATCTTCCAGAAAAAATCATTCCTATGCTTCCTTTTTCTCTCTCCCATGAGCGGTTTAGCTTAAAACAAGGAGAGATTCGACCTGCTATGACCTTTAAAATTTACTTGGGGAAAGAGGGTGAGCTGAAAGACTTTCAAGTAGTACTTTCTCTTATAAAAGTAAAAAAAAGACTCACCTATAACGAGGTAGACTCTTATTTAATCTCAGGAGACCCTTTCTGGCAAAGACTTTATCAAATTTTTATGAATTTCAAAAGACAAAGAGAAGAAAGAGGTGCCTTGGCTATCTTTTTGCCTGAGGTTGAAGTTAAAGTAGCAAAAGACGGGACGATTTCTGTGTTTAAAATAGAGATGACCCCTGCCAGACTGTTGGTGGCTGAAGCGATGGTTCTTACCAACTATTTAGGGGCCAAATTTTTACACCAAAACCAACTTCCTGCCATCTTTCGTTCTCAGCCTAAACCTTCAGAGATAATAGAAAACCCTGAAGAAAGTCTCTATCTTAAACTCCTTCAGCTAAGATATTTGGCTAAATCAGAGCTTTCTCTTTATCCAGAGTACCACTCTGGATTAGGGCTTGAGGCCTACGCCACTTTGAGTTCTCCTATAAGACGTTTTGTTGACTTAATAAACCAGCATCAGTTAAAGGCCTTTCTTACCGGAGGAAACCCTCTTTCCGAAAAAGATCTTAAGGAACTCTTACCAGAGCTACAAACCAATCTCCAAAGAGCTATGTTTCTTCAAAACAAAAGAGAAAAATACTTTCTTCTTAAATACCTGCAAACTCAAGCCAAGGAACAACCTTTACCAGGCTTGGTTTTGCAGGTTCAAAATAAACGAGCTAAGGTCTATTTAATCGATTTTAACCTTACAGGAGAATTAGTAGGTTGCAAAGAAAACCTTACCCCTGGACAAGAAATCACCGTTAAGATAGAGAAGGTAAACCCCAGATTAGAAAGTTTAAGATTAAAACTTGTTTAGACCGATACTTTATTAGCTTTTTTCTCGGCATACATCAAAGCGTCTGCCTTAGTAATTACTTCTTCTATAGACTTTTCTAAGTTCTTTTTATCTTGCAGTTGAGCTATTCCTATAGAAAGTTTAACGTTAGGAATGTTATAGACTTCCCAATTTTTTTTAATCCTTTCTGCTACCTGCTCAGCTTGTTCTTTTGTAGTATAAGGTAAAAGAACAACAAACTCGTCTCCCCCATACCTAAACACTAGGTCTACCCCTAATCTTACACTATGCAACAAGGTTTCTCCCACCAGCTTTAACAGAGCATCACCTTCTTTATGACCAAGATAGTCGTTATACCACTTAAAGTTGTCAAGGTCTATCATCATCAAACTAAGAGGATATTTTTGTCTAAGGGCTTTATAGGCTTCTTCCCTTATTTTTTCCTCAAAAAATCTTCGATTATAAACTCCGGTAAGAGGGTCTTCTATCAAGAAGCGTTTTATCTTTTTATCTAAGTAATATTCTTTAAAAAGCTTAGACAGTCTGGCTTTAAGCTCGTTTAGGCTAAAAGGCTTAAACACAACCTCATCTACCCCTAAATCAAAATAACGCCCTATATCCTCTTCTTTTAAAAAGTTTAAAATCACACAAACTTTAGCCTCTTCATAGGTTTCTTTTATCTTTTTTAAAAGAAAAGAAAAATCTTCTCCTCCTTGAACCACCAACACCGCTATCTGAAAAAGGCTATCCTCTGCAAAAGAAAACTTTTCAACAGATATCAACTCTATTTGATAAGTCTCTAAAACCTCCTCTAAGAAAAAGGTTACTACCTTACTCTGGTCATAGACTATAACCCTAAGGGGTTCTTTAAGCTCTTCTCTTATAAGGGTTATCCAATTATTTAACTTCATCGCTGATTTTCTTTTCCTTTTCTAAAAAATCTTTAAGAATCTGCGCATGATCAAAGGCTAAAAAATCCCAAGGAATTTCTTCTAATTTAAAAACTTTAGCCTCTTTGGCATCATCCATCCCTTTTAGTTCTCCTTTACCCTTAGCTACAAAAACAGTTGAGACGGTATGAAACCTTGGGTCTCTTTTAGGATCTGAGTAACATCCAAGAAGGTATTGAATTTCCACGTCTAAGTTTGTCTCCTCTTTGGCCTCTCTTATGGCTGCTTGTTCAAGGGTTTCTCCATAGTCTACAAAACCCCCTGGTAAAGCCCAGCCTTGAGGCGGATTTTTCCTGGAAATCAGCACAATCCCTTCTGCAAACTTGATGATTATATCTACCGTAGGAAATGGGTTCCTATAAGGTTTAAAGGTGTCTGGATGATATTTTGCGGTAATCTCTATCATAGCCTGATGGATGAAACCGTTTGAGGCAACGATGGTGTTTAAAAAAGGATTATAAGAGTTGCCCCGATAGTCGGTTACTTTACCTCCAGCCTCTTCTACAAGAAGCACACCTGCTGCGGTATCCCAAGGTTTAAGATAGGGCTCCCAAAAGCCTTCATATCTTCCGCAGGCAACATATGCTAAATCTAAAGCCGCAGACCCAAACCTTCTAACCCCTTGACATTTGGTCATAAATTCTTTAAACAACGGGATAAATATGTCAGGATTGTCCATAATCTTAGACACAGGGAAACCGGTGCATAACAACGAACCTAATAGACTATCTACAGAAGAAACCTTAATAGGTTGATCGTTTAAGTAGGCCCCTTGTCCTCTAACCGCGTAAAATAGCTCTGCTGTCATCGGATTATAAACCATCCCTAAAACCGGAGTTTTCCCTTGCATTAACGCCACAGAAATGGCAAACCAAGGAAGACGATGGGCAAAGTTGGTAGTGCCATCTAAAGGGTCCACCAACCAAAAAACCTCAGGTAAATCCTTTTGAGGATGATAGCTCTCCTCTGCCAAAACAGGAACAAAAGGAAGGATTTTTGTTAGCCCTTGCTTAAGTTTTTCTTCAGACTTTAAGTCCACAGAAGTTACAAGGTCTATCTTACCTTTATAAAAAACCTCGTTAGAAGAAAAATATGCTTCCCTTTGAAAACTACCAACTTCTAAAACCAGTTCTTTAAGAGGATCTATCAATTTTATCCAGTCCATTATAATTAGAATATAATAATATCTCAAAAAAACAAGCGTTTTTTTCTCTATAAGGGTGAAAATATAATCTTGAAAAGAATAGGAAAAGGAACTTTGCCATAAAAACAAAAATAAAAAATCGAGTTGACAAAAAGAGATTTTAGTCTCAAAATACCTCAAAAGCCCTGTTAGGAGGTTACCCTTTATGTATAGACATCTTTATAGAGTCTTAATTTTTTTAGGTATAACCGGGTTATTTTTTGGTTTAATTAAAGATTTAGCTAACGCTGAAACCAAAAAGCCTCAGCCTAAAATAACCACGGTTTCAACCTCTCTTAAAGAAAAAAAAGAGGTAGTCCCCAACCTATTAAAGCTCGCGATCGAAATCTCTACTCAACCCCTTCCTAAAGAAGTAGACGTGATAAACCTGTTAGGAGCAATCGATAAAAAGATAAAGGGTTTAGGACTAAACTATCAAGGAGGACGGTATAACCTCTACAAACATTGTCAGTGGATAGAAAACCAACAGATATGTGATGGATATAAGGGTAATCTTTCTTATTTATTTGAATTGAAAGACCTTAATGATCAAACCAAGGTTTACTCTTTACTTAATGAAGTAAAAAAAGATTATGGAAACACCTTTGAGTTTTCTGTAACCAACAGTTATTGGAGTATAGCAGAAAAAGATCTGGAAGCTGTTATAGAAGGGTTAAAACTTAACCTAATTACTAAGGCCATGAAATTTGCGGAGAAGGTTTCTAATACCTTAAACAAAACTTGTTATATTACTACTTTAAACCTCGACCAACGTAACGAAGGGATTATCATACAAAAAGCCTTTTCTCTCAAAAGTTTTCCTGAAGAAAAAGAAAAGATAGAAGCTCCCAGTCCAAAACGAGAACAAACCATAGAAGTTTCTGCCTATGTAGTCTTATCTTGTTTTTAAACAAAAAACGATCTTAAATTTAAGACTTTAGTTTTTATTTCTTTGAAAATTAAGAGTTACCCTTGCTATTTCTATCCATCAAGGCAAGGGTGTATAACTTTTTGCTTACAGCAAAACTTATCCTTATAAAAAAAAACTTTTTACCAAATTTTTTTATAAACACCCCCTGATAGGGCTTGACAAAATCTGATTTTAATATATTTTTTATCTATCTCTGATAGAATATTCCCCGGTAGCTCAATCGGCAGAGCGGTGGGCTGTTAACCCATAGGCTGCAGGTTCGAGTCCTGCCCGGGGAGCTTATTTAAAGCTTGTGAGAACCTATCTTTGGATTAATCTAAAAACTTTCACCAGTAGGTTTCTTTAGATGTCTAAAAGATTAATTCTCTAAAAAAATTAACCTAAAGGAGTTTACTTATGGAAGAAATTCAAAAAGAAAAAAATGGTTTCTCTTCAGAAGAGAACTTACAAAAAATTCTTGAAGAATTAGGAACCCCGATTTATCTTTCTGAACTTAGAAGGAAAAACCTAACAGAGCTTTATTATATAGGAGAGCAGTTAAACATAGAAAACATCTATAACTACTACAAAAAATCTGACGTAATCTATAACATCATAAGCACCCTTCTTAATAAAGGGGCAGAAATCATCGTAGAGGGAGTCTTAGAGGTTTTACCAGAAGGTTTTGGTTTTTTGAGGTTTAATGATTACAACTATCTTCCAAGCTCAGAAGACATTTATGTGTCCCCTCCGCAAATCAGAAAGTTCGGACTTAAAACCGGAGATACCATATTCGGTTATATCAGGCAACCTAAGGAAGGAGAAAAATATTTTGCCTTAGCCAAGGTCGAGAAGGTCAACTATCTCTCACCAGAGGTAGTCAGAACTAGAACTCCTTTTGACCACCTAACCCCTATTCATCCTAACCAATGGCTTAAGTTAGAAACCTCTCCTGAAAATCTTTCAACCAGAATTATAGACTTGTTTGTACCTATAGGAAAAGGACAAAGGGGTTTGATTGTTGCCCCTCCAAGGACAGGAAAAACAGTTTTATTACAAAACATCGCAAACGGCATTGTAACCAACTATCCAGACGTACATCTAATCATTCTTCTGATAGATGAAAGACCAGAAGAAGTTACAGAAATGCAAAGGATCGTCCCTAAGGCTGAGATTGTGAGCTCTACCTTTGATGAACCTCCTCAAAAACACACCCAAGTAGCAGAAATCGTAATAGAAAAGGCTAAAAGACTGGTTGAATGCAAGTATGATGTGGTTATCCTCCTTGACAGTCTTACCCGTTTAACCAGAGCTTACAACGTGGTAGTGCCTTCAAGTGGGAAACTTCTTTCAGGAGGTATAGACGCAAACGCCCTTCACAAACCTAAAAGATTTTTTGGCGCTGCAAGAAACATAGAAGAAGGAGGTAGCCTTACCATCATCGCTACCTGCCTGATAGACACCGGAAGCCGTATGGATGAGGTAATCTTTGAAGAGTTTAAAGGAACCGGCAACATGGAGATAGTTTTAGACAGACGTTTGGCTGATAGAAGGATTTGGCCTGCTATAGACATTCATCTTAGTGGTACCAGAAAGGAAGAACTACTTCTACCTCCTGATATTTTACATAAAGTCTGGCTATTAAGAAAGGTGTTATCGCCTCTTTCTTCGGTAGAATGTATGGAGTTTCTTATTGAAAAAATGAAAGACACCTCAAGCAACCAAGACTTTTTAAGCAAGATGAACCAATAAAAAAAGCCTTGACAGGTTACCCTGTCAAGGCCCTAAATGTCTATCAAAGTATTATATTTTAGTGTTCTAAGGCTATAGCCTTTTCTGCAAGTTTTTGCTGCAAGTCAACCAATTCCCACACATCTAAGGTAGGAGCCTCTTTAAACAGTTTAGAACTGTCTTCCAAGTCTAAGGCAAGCTTTAAAACTTCGTCTACACTTTCTAACATGATAACTTCTAAATCTTTTAATATCTTAGGATTTATTTCCTTTAAGTCCTTTTCATTTTCCTTGGGAATAATCACGGTCTTGATGCCACCTCTTATAGCTGCCAGCAATTTTTCTTTAAGCCCACCTATCGGAAGGACCCTACCTCTTAAGGTAATTTCCCCTGTCATAGCTACAGTATTTTTAACAGGCACTTTTAAAAGTGCAGAAACTATAGCAGTCGCGATAGTAATGCCTGCACTTGGCCCATCCTTAGGAATAGCTCCTTCAGGCACATGTACATGTATGTCTACTTTTTTATAAAAATCTAAAGGTAGCCCAAGTTGAAGTGCCCTTGACCTTACATAACTCATCGCTGCTTGAACAGACTCTTGCATCACCTCTCCAAGTTTACCTGTTATCTGGAGATTACCTTTACCAGGCATGATAACCGCTTCTATCTGAAGCAATGCACCACCGGTTTCAGTCCATGCAAGGCCTGTAGCAATACCTACCTGAGGTTTTTCCTCAGCCATACCATACCGATATTTAGGTACACCTAAAAACTTTTCTATTTTAGAAACCCCTATTTTTATCGGCTTAAATTCATCAGGATTTTTAGCTACATCTTTGGCTATTTTTCTACAAATAGTAGCAATTTCTCTCTCTAAGTTTCTTACTCCGGCCTCTCTGGTATACTTTCTTATAATTTCAAGCAAAGCCTTTTCAGTAATAGGTACCATCTCAGGTTTTAATCCATGGGCATTAATCTGTCTTGGAAGAAGATAATTTTTAGCTATCTCAAGTTTTTCTTCTTCAGTATAACCTGGAAGTTCTATGATCTCCATTCTATCAATAAGTGGGGCAGGAATAGTATAAAGAGAATTAGCCGTAGTGATAAAAAGCACTTTAGAAAGGTCGTAAGGTACCTCTAAGTAATGGTCCTGAAAGGCGAAATTTTGTTCTGGATCTAAAACCTCCAACAAGGCAGCCGCAGGGTCACCTCTGAAGTCCATACCTATTTTATCCACTTCGTCCAAACAGAAGAGAGGATTAATGGTTCCTGCCTTCCTCATCCCTTGGATAATCTTACCAGGTAATGCCCCTACGTAAGTCCTTCTGTGTCCTCTAATCTCAGCTTCATCTCTTACCCCACCAAGAGACAATCTCACAAACCTTCTTCCTATAGCCTCTGCTATAGACTTAGCTAAAGAAGTTTTTCCCACACCTGGAGGTCCTACAAAACAAAGGATAGGACCTTTGATAGATTTAGTAAGTTTTTGTACGGCAAGATGCTCTATAATCCTCTGTTTGGGTTTTTCTAAACCATAGTGGTTTTTGTTAAGTAAGTATTCAACCCTTTCTAAGTCTATATTATCTTTAGTCTTTTCATACCAGGGAAGATTTAACAACCAATCTATATAGTTTCTTACTACGGTAGCCTCAGCAGACATCGGAGACATCATAGAAAGTTTACTGAATTCCTTTTTTACCACTGCAGCTACTTCTTTAGGCAGTTTTTTCTTTTTAATACGCTTTTCCAACTCCGCAAGGTCGCTTCTTCCATCCTCGCGCTCTCCAAGCTCTTTCTGAATAGCTTTCATCTGTTCCTGCAAATAATAATCCCTCTGGGTCTTCTCCATCTGTTTTTTGACCCTTTCCCTAATCCGAGTTTCAGTTTTTATAATCTCTATCTCGCCTCTCAGATAATTAAGTAAAATCTCTAAACGTTTTTTAACGCTTATTGTCTCAAGTAATTTTTGTCTCTGGTCTAACTTAAGGTTTAATATAGCAGCCAAACGGTCTGTAAACTCTGCTATATCTTCTATTTCTAAAAGATTAGATACTGTGTCTAAGTTGAGCTTTTTGTTATAATGTGAATATTCTTCTAAAGATTCTTTACAAAGTTTAAAAAGGGCAACGGTTTCAACGTCATTTTCTAAAATTTCGGTCTTAGGCTCCACCTCAACCACAAAAAAATCTGTATTACTGAGAAACCTGACTATCCTTCCTCGGCTAAGACCTTCTACCAAAATTTTTAAGGTACCATCAGGTAATTTAAGAAGTTGTAAAATACGACAGATAGTCCCAACTTTATAGATGTCTTCTTCGGTAGGATTATCTATTTTTGCCTCTTTTTGGGCAGAAAGGAAAAGTATTTTGTTCTCTGCATAGGCTTTTTCTATAGCTAGGATACTTTTAGCCCTTCCTATAAATAAAGGCACCGCTGTATTCGGAAAAACTACTATCTCCCTTAACGGGAGTAAAGGTAAAGTTTTAAGTTGTGTTTCCATAAGTTTATCTACCCCTCCTTTATCTTTTTTCTATTAAAAATTAAGATGGGTCTTTCCTTTTTCAAGACCACTTCTTCTGTCACCACACATTCTTTTACATCAACTAAGGAGGGGAGTTCATACATTACGTCTACCATTACTTCTTCTATTATAGCCCTGAGACCTCTAGCTCCGGTTTTTCTCTTATAAGCTTCTTCTGCTACCAACCTTAAAGCACCCTCAGTAAACTTAAGTTCAACCCCTTCCATCTCAAAAAGCTTTTGGTATTGTTTAATGATAGAATTTTTAGGCTCTACCAAAATCTTAACCAAATCATCCACAGAAAGCTCGTCCAGTGTTGCCACTACCGGAACCCTACCCACAAACTCAGGTATAAAACCAAACTTAATCAAGTCTTCTGGTTGAACCTGAGAAAGAATTTCTCCCAAAGTTAAATCTTTAACACTCTTTACTTCAGCCCCAAAACCAATAGACCCTTTGCCTATCCTCTTTTTAATGATGTCTTCTAAGCCTACAAAAGCCCCACCACAGATAAAAAGGATATTAGTAGTGTCTATCCTAATATATTCTTGTTGGGGATGTTTCCTACCACCTTTAGGTGGAATGTTAGCTAAGGTACCTTCTAAAATCTTGAGTAAGGCTTGTTGCACCCCTTCTCCAGAAACATCTCGGGTAATAGAAGGTCCTTCGCTTTTTTTAGCAATTTTATCTATTTCGTCTATATAAACAATTCCCTTCTGAGCCAACTCAAGGTCATAGTTGGCTGCTTGCAAAAGATAAAGCAAAATGTTTTCTACATCTTCTCCTACATAACCTGCCTCAGTCAAAGGAGTAGCATCTGCTATTGTAAAAGGGACTCTCAAAAATTTAGCCAAAGTCTGAGCCATAAGGGTTTTCCCTGAACCAGTAGGACCTATCAAAAAGATGTTAGTTTTTTGTATCTCTACATCTTTTAGCTTGCGCTTCAAGTTTTTTTCGTATTCTATCCTTTTATAATGATTATAAACCGCAACTGAAAGAATTTTTTTGGCCCTTTCTTGCCCAACCACATACTGGTCTAAATAAGCCTTGATTTCAGAAGGTTTAGGTAATTCACTTTCCTCTCTAAGGTTTAATCGTTCGTATTCCTCTTCTAAAATTTCGTTACAAAGCTCAACACATTCGTTACAGATATAAGCCGCAGAACCAGCAATAAGCTTAAGCACCTCAGACTGTGGTTTCCCACAAAAGGAACATCTAAGATCTTGGTCTTTTGACCTCATAACCTCACCTACCCTTTTCTTTTAATTAAAATATTGTCTATAACTCCATATTCAAGGGCTTCTTGAGGGGACATGTAAAAATCCCGTTCTGTATCCTGACTTATCTTTTCCTTAGATTGTCCGGTATGATAGGCTAAAATTTCGTTAAGTACTTCTCTTAATCTAAGAATTTCTTTAGCCTGTATCTCTACATCCGTTGCCTGTCCTTGAAAAGCACCTATAGGCTGATGAAGCATAATCCTTGAATGAGCAAGGGCATAACGCTTACCTTTAGCCCCTGCAGCTAAAAGCACAGCAGCCATACTAGCAGCCTGCCCTACACAGATAGTGCAAACATCTGGTTTTATGTATTGCATAGTATCATAAATAGCAAGGCCCGCAGTAACTAATCCGCCAGGAGAGTTTATATAAACCATAATGTCTTTATCAGGATCCTCAGCCTCTAAAAAAAGCAATTGGGCTATTACTAAATTAGCTACTTGTTCATCTATCGCTGTGCCTAAAAATATGATTCTTTCTTTGAGAAGTCGAGAATAAATATCATACGCCCTCTCTCCTCTTCCTGTCTGTTCAACTACTATAGGAACATAATAACTCATTCTTAACTCTCCTTCTCCACCACTTTTGCGTTTTCTATCAAAAAGTTTAACGTCTTTTCTGCAAGCTTTTTAGGTAAAATATTGAAAAAAACGATGTTTCTTGCTTGTTCTACAGGAACCTTTAATCCCTGAGCAATAGACTCTATGGTTTTATCTATTTCTTCCTGTGGGATCTCTATGTTTTCTACCTCTGAAATCTTTTCAAGAAGAAGTTCTTCCTTAGCTTGCCTTTCTGCTATAGGTTGCAACCTCTCCTTTAACTTATCCATAGAAATGTTTAAAGCCTCAAAACTAAACCCATCTCGTTCCAAACCTTCTTTAACCTGTTCTATCAACTGATAAAGCTTTAACTCTACATACCTTGCAGGGACTTTTATATCCACCTTCTCAAGAATTTTTTCTAAAACCTTCTCTTTAACCGCGTTTTCATTTTTTCTCTTTTTCTCCTCTAAAAGTCTCTTTTTTACCGATTCCTTTAAAGCCTCAACCGTTTCAAACCCTATGTTAAGATTTTTTATAAACTCATCGGTAAGGTCTTGTAGTTCTCTTTTATAAATCTCCTTTACTTCTATCTCATATTTTACCTTTTTGCCGGCAAGTAGTGGATTTAAACCTTCTTGAGGATACTCTACCTCTACAGAAAATTTGTCTCCGACCTTTTTCCCAATCAAAGCTTCTTCTACTTCTCTGTTAAACTCTCCGGTACCTACGTCTACAAAAAGAGCCTCTGCCTGATGTCCTGGAATAAGCCCGTTTTCATCATACGCCTCAAAACTGATAACCGCTACATATCTTTCAGCAATAGGCTCCTCATCTTCTATCTTTTTAAGTTGGGAAAAGGAGTATCTTAATTCATCTACCAATCTTTCTACTTCTTCTTCTTTTACTTCGTCTTTCTCTTTTTCTACCTCAATTCCGAGATAATCTTCTTTTTTAAGCTCAAAAACAGGTCTTATCTCAACCAATACAGAATATTTAAATTTCTCTCCTTCTTTAAGTTCTCCAAAGTCTTCTAACTTAGGTCTTAAAAGAGGCTCTAATTTAGCTTCTTTTATGGCTTCATAAAGTGTTTTTTCTATCAACTTATCAATCGTTTTTCCTTCTATCTCTTCCTTAAATAGTTTTTTTACTAAATAATCAGGAACTTTACCTTCTCTAAATCCTTTAACCTTAGCCTTCCTTTTGAGCTCGTTGGTAACTTCCTTTAAGGTTGATTGAACCACATCCTCAGGAACCTCTACTTTTAAAATCTTTTCAACCTCGCTTAAATTCTCTACTTCTACCCTCATCTTTCTACCCCTTTATAAAGAGTTTTATTTTTACCTTAACTTAATTTTTCATTTTTACAAGCTTAAATACTTTGCCTTAACCAAGGCTAAGGCTTCCTCTTTGGTCTGTACTTTTTTTTCTAAAAACAGTAGCTCTGCCTCTTGTAGAATTTCTTTAAACATCGGTCCTGGTTTTAAACCTAAAGCTATCAAGTCCTTACCTGTAATAAACCTTTTCTTTTGAGATATATTTTCCATATCATTTTTAAGTTCCCTTAACTCAAAAAAGAAGGCTTTTAACCTTTCTTCATAATCTGGCTCTTTATCAGGACCTTGACTTGCCAGAGAATCAGCCATAGCCACCACAAAAAGCTCAAGCCAATAAGGCACATCAGCTAAAAGATGTCTTTTAGCCCTAAGCGTAAGCCTACCTACTTCTTTTTCGTTTAGCAAATGAAAGGGCCTCATGTGATTTTTTATCAAAACATAGGTCTTGTTAATAAGGTCTCTTTTTAATCGATATTTTTCAAAACTTTCTTTGAAGATTTCGGCTGAAACCTTTTCATGTCCATAAAAAGTTATTCTTTCTTCGTTCATTCCCAAAGTAAAAGCCTTACCTAAGTCATGGAAAAGACTGGCCAGCTTGACAGAAATAATAAAATCTTCCTTAGTAAAATCTTGAGTTTTTTCTAATCCTATATATCTTTTAGGATCTTTAATGATTTCTTCAGCCCACCTAAGACTTTCCAAAAGATGTCCCCAAACATCTAAATGATGAAATCCCGGTTGTTTTATTCCTTTAGTCTTCTCAAAAAATGGGAAAAGCTCTACTAAAATACCATCTTCATCCATCAGTCTAAAGGTATCATAGGTTTTATCTGAAAGAAGAATATATATAAGTTCTTGCAACACCCTTTCTTTAGCACAAGAAAGGACTAAGTTCTTATGAACTTGAAAGATCCTTTTAGTCTCTTTCTCTATCTCTCCTAATCCTTGAGCAAAAAATCTATAACCTCTAAGTACCCTGAGTGGGTCTTCTATTACGTTTATTTCATCTATAAGCTGAATTTTTCCTTCTAACAGGTGTTGATAACCATAAAAAGGGTCTACTACCTTTAAATTATCAGAAAAAAGAGATCCTACTGGAATAGCCATAGCGTTAAAAGTAAAATCCCTAGCCTTAAGGTCCTCTTCTATGGTCTTACCTCTAAATTCGGTAAAATCTAAACTATTTTCTCCCTTAGCCAATCTGTAGATGCCCAAATCAGGGGCAAGAGGAACTAAATGATAACCGAGAAAATCCTTAGCAAAAAAGACTAAGTCCTCTACCTCCTCCCCAACAGCTAAATCCAGGTCAAAGATCTTTTTACCCAAAAAAAAATCTCTTACTGCTCCTCCGACTATAAAAAAATCTTCTCTATACTGAAATTTTCTCAAAAATGAAATAAGATGCTCCTTATCTTCTGCTGGAAAAGCAAGAAAGTTTAAAAAATCTGCAATTCTTTGTTAACCTAAAATTAAAACATTCATAAAAAAGACCCCCCGAAGGGGGAAAAGAGAAATTTATGGTTAAGCCTGAACTTCTTGTGCTTCCTCAATAGATTTTTCTTCTTGAGTGTTTTCCTCAACCGCTGGCTTTCCTTCTTCAGAGAGTATTCCGTATTGTTTCTTTTTTCTCTCTATAAACTCTGATATCTTTTTAAGTCTTTCGTTTTTCTTTTTCCCAGGCTTAGAAGAAATCTTTTCTTCTACCAGCTCCACCACCACCATCATAGAGGCATCACCTCTTCTTGGACCAACCTTAATAATCCTTGTATAACCCCCTGATCTATCCAAAAATTTTTCTCTTAAGTCTTTAAAAAGTTTTCTTACCACCTCTTTATCGTTAATCAAACCTAAAGCCCTTCTTCTAGAGGCAAGATCTCCTCTTTTAGCTAAAGTTATCATCCGCTCAGCAACCCTTCTTAGCTCTTTAGCCTTAGCTATGGTGGTAACAATCCTACCGTGTTTAAAAAGATCTCTCACCTGATTCCTCACAATAGCCCAATGATGTTCTGTGTCTCTTCCTAATCTTCTGCTAACCTTCCTATGTCTCATCTTCTCCTCTCCTTACTTTCTAATCTTTTGGAGATTTCCATTTAACATCTGTCATCCCAAGTTTTAGGTTAAACCTATTAAGCTTTTCTACTATTTCGTCTAAAGATTTTTTACCAAAACTTCTAAGTTTTAAAAGCTCAGACTCTGTTTTTTGTACCAACTGTCCTACATAGTTTATGTTAGCTGCTTTAAGACAATTATATGCCCTACCAGAAAGGTCAAGTTCCTCTATAGGCAGATTAAGCACATTTTGGGTAGTAATAGCCTCTACAGGAGCAGGCTCTAAACCTATCTTTTCCTCACCCAAAAAGACCATAAACTGCTCTACTAAAATCTTAGCAGACCTTATCAAAGCTTCTTTAGGGTCTATCGTGCCATCAGTATATATCTCTAACACTAAACTATCGTAATCACTACTTTTACCAACACGTGCCTGAGTTACATTAAAATTAACTTTAGTAATAGGAGAAAAAAGACCATCAACCAAAATAACACCTATTTCATTATTTTTATTATACTCAGCAGGCGCATAACCTCTACCTTTTTCCACCTTGATTTCCATAAACAACTTTCCATCTTTGGTTAAAGTAGCTATATGAGCCTCAGGATTTACTATTTCCCCTTTATCTCCAACCTGAATATCTCCAGCCTTAACCTCTCCCTCTCCAACCTTTTCTATCCTAAAATAGAAAGGACCATCTTCTTTTAGCTTAAACCTTACTGTTTTTAGATTAAGAATGATTTCTGTCACATCCTCAACTACTCCAGGTAAACTAGTAAACTCATGGGGAGCACCCTCTAGCTTAACCTCAGTGATAGAATAACCAGGTATAGAAGAAAGAAGAACTCTTCTTAACGCATTACCCAAGGTAATGCCATATCCCCTTTCTAAGGGCTCGATGATAAACTTTCCATAATAAGGAAACTGACTATCCTTATGTACTCTAATTTCTTCAGGCTTAATAAGCTCTATTTCCTTCTTCATCGGTGTTTTACCCTCTTTTATTTTTATATTCTTAACACCTTATAAACTTGAGGTTTACCTGGCGTAAAACTCGATGATATAGCTTTCTTGTATCGGCATAGTAATTTCGTCTCTTGTAGGCAATCCTTTAACCACTCCTTTAAAACCCTCTGTATCTAGCTCAAGCCAAGAAGGAACACCCCTTCTGATAACAGTTTCTAAACTTTCTATAATCTGAGGATTATTTCTGTATTTTTCTTTAAGCTCTATCACATCCCCAGGTTTCACCAAATAAGAGGGAATATCTACATTTTTTCCGTTAACCTTAAAAAATCCATGATTAATATATTGCCTTGCCTGGTTTCTTGAAACCGCAAAACCTAAACGATAAACTACATTGTCCAACCTTCTTTCTAAAAATTGAAGAAGGTTATGACCTGCCTGTCCAGGCATATTGGTTGCCTTTTCATAATACATCCTCATCTGTTTTTCTGAAATTCCATAAATCCTCTTTACCTTCTGCTTTTCTCTCAAACGAACACCATAGTCTGAAAGTTTTACTCTTACTTGCTGAGGACCATGCTGTCCAGGAGGATAACTTCTTCTTTCAAAGGCACATTTATCTGTATAACACCTATCACCTTTCAAAAAAAGCTTCATTCCTTCTCTTCTACAAAGCCTACATCTTGCTCCAGTATATCTAGCCACCTTACCCAACCTCCTTACTTTTCTTTTTTATCTATATTTATACCCTTCTCCTCTTAGGTGGGCGACATCCATCATGAGGTATTGGAGTTACATCCTTTATAAGGGTTACCCTAAGACCAGAACCTTGCAAAGCCCTTAAAGCTGCTTCTCTACCTGGCCCAGGACCTTTCACATAAACCCAAACCTCTTTTAAACCATAAGGTTGAGCCTTTTTTAAAGCTGCTTGCATGGCTAATTGAGCGGCAAAAGGCGTCCCTTTTCTAGTACCTTTAAACCCCTCAGTTCCACCACTAGCCCAAGAAAGAACATTGCCTTGTTTGTCTGTAATGGTAATGATGGTATTGTTAAAGGTAGAGTGTATATGAATTATCCCCTCGGCTACAGACTTTTTAATTTTCTTCTTTTTAGGTTTAGCCACCGTCTATCCCTCCTTATTTCTTCTTTCTTAATGAACCGGGTCTGGGACCCTTTCTTGTCCTAGCATTTGACCTTGTCTTTTGGCCTCTTACAGGAAGACCCATCTTATGTCTCAATCCCCGATAACAACCTATAGACATAAGCCTCTGAATGTTTTGCCTAACTTCTTTCCTCAAATCACCTTCTACCACATATTCCTTTTCAATGATCTGTCTTAAACGATTAATCTCTTCCTCCGTAAGGTCCCTTACTTTTCTAAACCAGTCTATCCCCGCCTTGGTACAAGCCTTTTGAGCTAAAGTCCTTCCCACGCCATAAATATAAGTAAGTGCAACCTCTACAGGTTTGTTTTCTGGAATGTCAACTCCAGCGATTTTGGGCATAATCCTTCCTCCTAACCTTGCCTTTGTTTGTGCTTAGGTATCTCACAAATTATCCTTACCACACCTTTTCTCTTTATAATCTTACATTTTCTACATCTTTTTTTTACCGAAGGACTAACCTTCATAAACTTTAACCTCCTTTATAATCTTTTAAACTACCTCTATAAACGATCCTACCTCTTGTCAAATCATAAGGAGACAACTCTACCACCACAGTATCCCCTGGTAAAATCCTTATATAATGCATCCTCATTTTTCCCGAAATATGTGCCAAAATTTTGTTACCTGTCTCAAGCTCAACCCTAAACATAGCATTAGGAAGAGGCTCTATAACCTTTCCTTCTAAAAGGATTACGTCATCTTTTGCCATAACTACACCTTTGATAAAATTTCTGGCCCATTAGGGGTTATTGCTACAGAATGTTCAAAATGAGCTGCTAAACTTCTGTCCTTAGTTACAGCAGTCCATCCATCTAATAAAATCTCTACCCTATAATCTCCAGCAGATACCATAGGCTCTATCGCTAAAACCATCCCTACCTCTATCTTAGGTCCTCTTCCTGGCCTCCCCCAGTTAGGAACCTCTGGTGGCTCATGCAAACTCCTGCCTACCCCATGTCCAACAAATTCCCTTATCACATTAAAGCCATACTTTTCCACATGGGATTGAATTGCAAAAGATATGTCTCCTATTTTATTACCAAAATGAGCTTTTTCAATACCCTTATAAAGGGCTTCTTCAGTAACCCTCATCAACCTTTCTGCCTTTTCAGAAACCTTTCCCACACCCACCGTCAACGCCGCATCACCTACATAACCTTCATAAATTACCCCAAAATCAAAACTAACAATATCACCCTCTTTTAAAATCTTATCTTTCTTTGGCATTCCATGCACTATTTCTTCGTTTATAGACACACAAAGGGCATAAGGATAACCTCTATACCCTTTAAAAGCTGGCTTAACACCTCTTTTTTCGCAAAGAATTAAAGCTAACTCCTCAAACTCCCAAGTACTAACCCCAGGCCTTACTTCTTCTTTAAGTCTAAAAAGAACCTCCATAACTATAGCATTAGCCTTACGTAAAAGCTCTATCTCAGCCTGGGTCTTAAGTATTGCTCGTTTTTTAAAATAAGAATTATACAATTTTACTTCTTTTCTAAAATATTAATAATTTGCTGAGTTATTTCTTCTATACTCTTACTTCCATCAATCTCAGCCAAAATGCCCTTTTTCTTATAATATTCGATAAGAGGAGCAGTAGATTCATGGTAAACTTTCAACCTATTCCTTACTGTGTCCTCATTATCATCGGCCCTTTGATAAAGCTCTCCCCCGCAAGCATCGCATTTACCCTCTACCTTAGGAGGTTTAAATTTTATATGATACATCATACCACAATTTTTACAAGTTCTCCTTCCAGTAAGTCTTAATACTAATTCTTCATCAGGTACTATCAAAGCTAATGCTACCTCAAGCTTTCTACCCATTTCTTCTAACATCTTATCTAAAGCCTCTGCCTGAGCTACCGTTCTTGGAAAACCATCTAAAATAAAACCCTTTTGAGCATCAGGTTGGCTAAGACGTTCTTTAACCATCCCAAGAATAACTTCGTCAGGCACAAGCTGTCCTTTTTCCATATATTCCTTAGCTTTCAAGCCTAACTCTGTTCCCTTTGCTACATGTTCTCTCAACATATCTCCCGTAGAAATCTGAGGGATACCGTACTTTTCTACCAAAATTTTAGCTTGAGTTCCCTTACCTGCTCCCGGTGGTCCTAAAAACACTATATTCATAACCCCACCCCCTATTTAATTTTTAGTTTGCTTTGTTTGATAAAACTTTCATACTGTCTTGAGATAAGATGAGCCTCTATCTGTCCCATGATATCTAAAGCTACACCAACTACGATAAGTAAAGAAGTGCCTCCAAAATAAAAAGGTAAATTAAGTTTAGTGATAAAAAAACTTGGAATAACACAAATAAAGGCTACATAAAGAGCTCCTATAAAGGTAATTCTTGAAAGCACCCGGTCTAAAAATTCCTCTGTAGCCTTTCCTGGTCTTATCCCCGGAATAAAACCTCCCCATTTTTTAAGGTTATCAGCTACCTCCTTGGGGTTAAAAACCACAGCAGTATAAAAATAGCAGAAAAAAATGATTAAACCAGCAAAAATAGCTTCATAAATTAAAGCTCCAGGTCTCAAAAAATCGCTCACTGTTTTGAAAGCTGCCACAGGAATAAAGCTTGCCAACGTAGCAGGAAACATCAAAATAGCTGAGGCAAAAATAGGAGGTATAACTCCTGCAGTGTTTATTTTTAAAGGTAAATAACTCGTCTGCCCACCTACTACCTGTCTACCTACCTGCCTTCTTGCATAATGGATCGGAATCCTTCTTT
>OGCH01000247.1_pt1 | contig 32314 bp, 27 predicted proteins | sample 1570111 | NCBI WGS metagenome assembly OGCH01 (sample SAMN03436243, study PRJEB24508) | hot springs metagenome | biome: Desert Springs; feature: Hot Springs; material: Water | place: USA: Great Boiling Spring, Nevada | collected 2008-12-01 | depth 0 m m | reverse complement strand
AAGATTGTTGACTTCTTGCTGAAAAAAGTTTAGAATCCCTTCTATAGGTTGTTTTGTTAAAGTTTTAGTTTTTTTTTTCACGGTAGCTTTCCCAATGCTTAATACCCAAACCTATCAGAAAGGAGGGGAAGCTACCATCCCTTTCCTTCAAGTCTTTACACAATTAATTAGACACTACCGGGATTATACAAGAAATTGTTAAGAGGTCAGGGATTTGAGAGAAAGTTTGATGTGGTATAATAATTAAAAGTTTGGGATAAATAAAAAAGGATATATCAAGCTGAGGTAGGTTGTTATGGTTTTTCTTGACCATTTTGACGTTATAGTTATAGGAGCAGGTCATGCTGGGATTGAGGCTTGCTTAGCGTCTGCCAGGATGGGATGTAAGACCCTTCTTATTACCATAAACCTTGAAAGAATAGGGGCGATGAGTTGTAATCCTTCTATAGGAGGGATTGGTAAAGGCCATTTAGTAAAGGAAATAGACGCTCTTGGCGGTGAGATGGCCTTAGCCATAGACGAAACAGGGATTCAATTTAGAAAACTTAACACCAAAAAAGGTCCTGCGGTAAGGGCTACCAGAGCCCAAGCAGATAGATTTAGATATCAAGTTAGGATGAAAAAAAGGTTAGAAAGAGTCCCTAATCTTTTTATTAAACAAGGATTGGTTACTCAAATTTTAGTAAAAGATAAAAGAATAATAGGGGTTAAGACCAAGGCTGGAGAAGAGTTTGGGGCTAAAGCGTTGGTAATAGCACCAGGAACTTTCTTTCATGGCCTTATTCATATAGGGCTTGAAAGCTTTCCAGCAGGAAGACTTGGAGACCCTCCTTCTAATAGGCTGGCAGATAATCTAAAAGAATTGGGGTTTGAACTTGGAAGGTTTAAGACAGGGACTTGTCCAAGGCTTGATGCTCGTACCATAGATTATACTAAGTTAGAAATTCAATGGGGAGATTTTCCTCCACCTCTTTTTTCCTTTAAAAACATAGGTAAGCGCCCACCACTTCCTCAAGTACCTTGTTTTATTGCCTATACGACCGAAGAGACCCACAAAATAATCCAAAATGCCTTAGACCGGTCCCCTCTTTTTACCGGAAAGATTAAAGGAAGAGGGGTAAGATATTGTCCTTCTATAGAAGATAAGGTTTTTCGTTTTCCAGACAAAGAGAGACATCAAGTTTTTATAGAACCTGAAGGCCTTGATACTATAGAAGTCTATCCCAACGGAATAAGCACCAGCCTTCCGATAGACGTTCAATGGAAAATGGTAAGAAGTATACCTGGGCTGGAAAAGGCAGAAATTTTAAGGCCAGGGTATGGTATAGAACATGATTTTGTTTTTCCTACCCAACTTAAACCTTCCTTAGAAACTAAACTGATAGGAGGTTTATTTTTAGCAGGTCAGATAAACGGTACTACAGGGTATGAAGAGGCTGCAGCCCAAGGGCTTATTGCAGGTATCAATGCAGCCCTTTATGTAAAGGAAGAGGAGCCTTTTATTCTTGACCGTTCTGAAGCTTATATAGGGGTTTTGATAGATGATTTAGTAACCAAAGGGGTAGATGAGCCATATAGGATTTTTACTTCAAGAGCAGAATATAGATTATTGTTAAGAGAAGACAACGCAGACTTAAGGCTTACCGAAAAGGCAAAAAAGTTAGGGCTTATCGATGAAGAAAGATGGGCAAGGTTTGTGGATAAAAAACAAAACATAGAAAAATTACGGCAACTTCTTCAGGAAATTAGAGTTTCTCCTGACTTGATAAACGGATATCTTCAGAGCAAAGGTTTAGCTCCACTAAAACAAACCACCAAAGCCTATGATCTGTTAAGAAGGCCAGAAATAGACATAGAGGATTTAGCAGAGTTTATCCCTGAATTAAAAAAGTTTGACCAAGAGGTACTTTCAGAGGTAGAAACCGAGATAAAATATAGTGGATACATAGAGAGACAGCTTAAAGAAGTGGAAAAGTTTAAACGTTTGGAAAATATAAAGTTACCAGAAGACCTTAATTACTATGAAATACCAGGACTTACTAACGAGGTGCGTGAAAAACTTACCAAGATAAGGCCTACTTCCTTAGGCCAGGCACTAAGGATCCCAGGAACTACTCCTGCAGCTATCTCAGCTATTCAGGTTTATTTAAAGAAGAAAAAGTGTTAATCCTTCCTGTCCCTAAGCCAGAATTAAAAATCATAAAACGTTTAAAACAACAAGGATATACTACCTATTTGGTAGGGGGGTGTGTAAGAGACCTTCTTTTAGGGTTAGCGCCTAAGGACTATGATATCGGAACTACAGCTACCCCTAAAGAAGTATTAGCCCTTTTCCCAAGGAGGGCCTTTATCATAGGAAGAAGGTTTCCTATAGTTCACGTATACTTAGACAAGAACCGATATGTAGAAGTAAGCACCTTTAGAGGAAAAGAGGAATACGACGGAAAAATAAAAGAAAACTATGGCACCCCAGAAGAAGATGCCCTAAGAAGAGACTTAACGATAAACGCCCTTTTTTATGATGTTTTTTCGAAGGAAATCATAGATTATGTAGGAGGTTTAGAAGACCTAAAAGCAGGTATTATAAGGGTTATAGGAGACCCAGACCAAAGGTTTTTATACGACCCTGTTCGTATGTTAAGGGCTATAAGACATGCATCAAGATTAAAATTTAACATCGAAACAACAACTTGGGAAGCAATTCTAAGAAATTCTCATTTAATTAGAAAGGTAGCTTGGGAAAGGTTAAGAGATGAGATTTTAAAAGATTTGAGTGGGTTTTGGGTGGCAGATTGGTTTGGGCTTTTTAAAAAATCTGGGATTCTTTATCAGATATATCCTTTTTATCTTAAGATGGAGAAAGAGAAGTCGGTAGATGAAAGGATCGTTTGGAGTTTTTTAAACAGACTTTCTCAAGACCAAAGCTTAAGTCTTGAAGAGCGAATTTGTCTTTTTGCTTATATTTTTCTACCTTTAATAAACAAACCATATCGTCCTTTGTCTTTTCAACCTGTTCCTGTGTTTGAGAGAAAGGAGTTGTTATGTCTGTTTTTTGCGTTGTTTTTTACCTTTAGGTTTAACCGAAGATTGTTTGAAAGGTCTATGGATTTATTAAGAGACGTTTACAAAGGTTTTTATTTTTCTCAAAAAAAACAACCTTTTCCTAAAAAACTACAAAAAAAGCCTTATTTTTATCAAATGGTTAGGTTAATCGAGGTTTTAAAACAACTTTTAGGTTGAATTAAACTTAATCGGTGTCTGTTTTTAGTTTGGCTTTCTTTTTTTGGTATTTTTTCCAGGGTTTTTCCTTCTTTTTACCGTGGGTAATTTTTCTAAAAGGGAGGTCTTGGTCTGGTTGATTGTTATCTTGGGTTGATATTATAGGCTGATTAAAAGGTATGATAAGAGATGGTTTTTCTGCAGGCTTTTCTGGAGGTAAATATTTGCGGATAAATTTTTGGTCTATAGCTGGTCCTTTTAAAAAGTCATAACTAAGATAGCTGAGTAAAAATACTTTTTCGCCAAATTTAAAGACTTCGAGGTTTTCAGGGAATTTATAAGGTAAAACCTCTATCACCAGACTACCTTTGGCTTTAGCCCAATTTTCTGCCAGTTCTTTTTCAGTAAACACAGGTATTTTCCTCTCTTTAGGCACCCATTTTTCGCCTAAAGATAACTGATACCAGACCTTGGGCTTGACAAACGTCCAAAGTTTTCTAAAATTATAAAGTTGTGATAAATCTACCGGTAAAGGAGGTAAGTATTTTTTCTCTTTAGGTTTGACTAAGTTGAGATTGTCTAAAAATTCAAAAAAATCTCTATAATAATAAGAAAAAGCTTGGTTTAATATGTTTAAGTTTAGTTTTTTAAATTTTTTAGTAAAATTTAGAACTTGAAAAATTTCTTTTATTTTGAAAAATTCATTATTATCAGGAATAAGACCGAACTCGTCGGGGTGATAGCTTAATATGTATTTTAAAGTTTTTAATAAAAGTGGGTCGAGCATGGTTGAAGGTTAAATGTTTAATGCTTATTTTTTAAAAAATTTTATTTTATAATCTAACAAAACAAATTAAAAATAAAAGGGGTGGTTGAAGTAAATGGCTCAAAAGGATCTTAACGAAAAGATTTTAGAGTTAGGAAAAACAGGTCAGCTTACTTATGAGATTTTAAACAAAATTTTACCTGAAGAGTATAACGACCCTGACAAGATGGAGGAAATTTTTGACCTTCTTGAGAGCTATGGGATAGAACTAAAGGAATTAGATCCTTATGAACGAGAAGAGTATATAGAAAAAAAGGTTCATGATAAGATCAAAGAACTTTCAACGTTTGTTGAAGGAGAATTAACCGAAGAAGAGACTATTTCAGAGCCTGGGTCAGAGGAGCTTTTGTCTCTGTATCTCAAAGAAATGGGTAAGTATGAGCTTTTAACCCCTGAAAGAGAAGAAGAACTGTCAAGAGAGATAAGAGAAGGATTTGATAATATTTTAAAATTGATAAAAGAAACATGGATCGATTGTAAGGAAATTATAGACTTAAAAGCAGTAGTTCAAGAATGGCAAAGAAGAGACCCTAATCTTAAACCTAAAAAGACTTATGTTAACTATCTGGAAAAATTGGTTAAAGAGTTAGAAGAAAAATACGTTAAAGGTCAAAAAAACAAGGTAAGCATTCAAGGAATAAAAGAATTTTGTGCTGATATAAAAAAGAACATCAACCGGATAGAAAAAGCCAAAGATGAAATGGTAAAGGCTAATCTTAGGTTGGTAGTTTCTATCGCTAAAAAATATGTAAGGCAGGGATTATCTTTAGCAGACCTTATCCAAGAGGGAAACCTTGGTTTGATGAGGGCTGTATACCGGTTTGATTATAGAAAAGGTAATAAGTTTAGCACCTATGCTTCTTGGTGGATAAGGCAGTCGATTACCAGAGCGATTCTTGATAAAACAAGAACCATAAGACTTCCGGTGCACTTTTTAGAACTAAGAAACTATGTATTTAAGGTTTTTTACGAACTTTCTAAAGAATTGGGAAGAGAGCCTACCCCAGAAGAGCTGTCCCAAAGAACCGGCGTTCCTTATGAAAAAATCTTGGTTATCTTTGAAACCTCAAAAGAGCCTGTATCTTTGGAGACCCCTATAGGGGATGAAGATAGCACTCTTGGGAATTTTATAGAGAATAAAAAAAGCCCTTCCCCTTATGATACAGCAAGAAAAAGAGATATTTCAGACAAGATAAAGAGATTTCTGGCTACCCTTTCTCCTAGGGAAGAAAAAATCATCCGTATGAGGTTTGGACTTGGAGAATACGAAGGTTATACCTTAGAAGAGATAGGTTATATGTTTAAGGTCTCAAGAGAAAGAATAAGACAGATAGAGAAAAAAGCCCTTTATAAGATGAGACAACTTGCTCAAAAGGAAAAATTTGATATTAGAGACTAAAAAGGCTTGATTGCTTCGGTTTAGGAGGTTTAGGTTTAAAGGTTTTTAAGGGCATACCTTTAAATAAAGGAGATAATCCAGAGTTTAAACAAAATTGATAAACCTTTCTTTCTTTTACCGCAGAAAAGTAAAATTCTCTTTTAGTTCGGGTTATAGCGACATAGATTAGTCTTTTTTCTTCTTCCTCGTCTGTATCTTGAAAAAGGGTAAGGGGAATAAGTCCTTGTTCTACTCCTACTAAAATGACTACTTCAGCCTCAAGTCCTTTTGAGGCATGGATAGAAAGAAAATTAACCCCTTCTTGGTCTATCTCTATAAGGTCTGAGTAGTGAGTGCTAAGAAGATAGCCTAAAAATCTTTCTTTATTTTGGTCTGAAAGCTCCCAAAGGTTTTCTGAGTAAGTTTTAATCTTAGGATGGGCTTTTTTTATCAAGTCTTCTACAGAAAAAGCCGAGGTTTGAACCTCAGAGATAAATTCTTGTAAGGTTTCGTAAGCGGTTTTTGCTTCTTCTTCTACTAAGTTAACCGGGATACCGGCTTTAATAAACGTCTCTTTTAAAGGTTGAAAGACCTCTTTTAGTCTGGCAAGCACGAAGATTTCCTTGGGAGGAAGTCCTTCTTGGGTTTGTTGTTCTAATTGGAGTCCTCCTAAAAGTTTTTTTACTAAATCGGTTAAAACCTCTTTTTCTTGAAAGGTCTTTTCAAAAAACATCCCTTCTACCTTACCACCTTTTTTAACACTGGTATAGGTTATTTTTGCCCACGGAGAGCTTTTAAAGTTTTCAGCATGTTTGAGGATTTCTTCAGGACATCTAAAGCTTTGGGAAAGAGCAAGGATTTTAAGGTTAGGTCTAAAGTTTTCCCAAAAAGCTTTCAGATTTTTAAGATTAGCCCCTCTAAATCCATAGATAGATTGGTTGGGGTCTCCAAACAACGTAAAGGTTGCATCGTTAAAGAGGGTCAAAAATTTTAGGATGTCTTCTGAGAGGTCTTGAAACTCATCGATTATGACATGATAACCTGCGAAGTTTATATTAGAGAGGGATAAAGCTTCATAAAGTAAAAGCTCAAAGTCTAAAAGCTGGTTCTTTTTTAGGTATTCAAAAAAACTAAGTTTATGGTTAGGTAGCTTTAGAGGGTTTTTAGTTTTTCCAAAAAGTTTTTTTAAGATTTCTTTTTTTTCTTGTTCGGTAATCAGCTTAGGAGGTTTTTGATGGTGTTGGCACCACAAATCATAGGCATAGCCGTGAAAGGTATCTACTTTTACATGTTTTAAGCCATGCTTAATCAATCTTTGTTTAAGCTCCTTTGAGGTTTTAAGGGAATAGGTTAAAACTAAGATTTTTTCCGGAGAAACGTAATCCTTTTCTATAAGGTGCTTAACTTTAGCTACCAAGGTGTAGGTTTTACCAGTTCCGGGGCCGGCTATTACAAGAGTATCTTGAAAGGTATTTAAGACCTCTTGTTGTTCCTGGGTTAGGCTGAGCTCCATAGGCTCTGATTATAGCTTAAACTTAAAGTTTGTCTACGATGATCCCACCCCCTAACAAAAAATCTTTCTCATAAAAGGCGCAAACCTGTCCTGGGGTGACCCCAAACACAGGTTCTTTAAAATAAACCTCGGTTTTTTCTTCTTTTTGCACCACATCTTTAACCTTTACCAAAGGGGCACGGTATCTTATCTGAGCTTCAGGAGAAGTCCATCGGTTTATAGGAAGGTGGAGGTTTAGGTTTTCTAATACTACCCCTTTGGCTGCAAGGTCCTCTTTTTCTCCAAGAAAAACGGTGTTGGTCTTGGCCTCTAAACGGATGATGTAAAGAGGTTTCCCTAAAGGAATTCTAAGCCCTTTTCTTTGGCCTATGGTATAGAAAAATATCCCTTCATGTTGACCTACTACCCTGTCTTTATAAACTATCGGACCTTTTTGAGGGTTTAAAAAAAGTGATAAAAATTCCTTTATAGATTTACCTTTTAAAAAACATACATCTTGGGATTCTTTAGAAGTTTCAAGGTTAAAGATTTTTTTAGCCAGGTTTTTGATATCTTCTTTTAGATAGCCATTTAAAGGAAAGGTTAAAAAAGGCAAAGCCTCTTTAGTTATCAAGGACAAAAAGTAAGATTGGTCTTTTTTGTGGTCTTTTGCTTTTTTTAACAGGACTTCTCCTTGGTATGCTTCTAAGCCTACGTAATGTCCGGTGGCTAACTTTTCTACCTTTAAAGTTTTTAAGGCCCATTCAAGCACCTTACCAAACTTTATTTTTCGGTTACATAAAGCACAAGGGTTTGGGGTTTTCCCTTCTTGATAGGTTTTTACAAAATAGGAGATGATTTGAGCTTGAAATTCGTGAGAAAGGTCTATAATATGGTGAGGTATCTCAAGTTTTTCAGCGATCATCTTCGCTTTTTCTATCTCTTCTTGGTTCTCAAAAAGTTTAAACGTAAGCCCTACTAAAGAGAAACCTTGTTCTTTTAAAAGATAGGCTGCAAAAGAACTGTCTACACCACCACTAAGACAAATAGCTATTTTCATGTTTTATGGTAAAATAAAGTTTACTAAAACGATTTAATTTTTTAAATTATAAACAAAGGAGTTAGATATGGAAGACCTTTTAAAAAAATTTTTTCAGCCTTCTAAAAAGGTGATAGCTGATAAGGCAGCTCTTCCAGAAGAGACGGTATCCAGGGTAGAAAACAGGCTTAAAAGTTTAGGGCTTAAGGTTTATAAAGGGGTTCAAAGGATAGATAAAGGTAGGCTTGGGATTCCGGTATATATAAGTCTTTATGATATAGATGGACAAAAGGTTACTGGAAATTTTAAACAAATGGGGAAAGGTTCTACCGAGGTTTTAGCCAAAGCAAGTGCCCTTATGGAACTGGTAGAAAGATTTTCCCTTTTTTCTTTTTATCAAACGGTAGAAAATGTAGGAAAGCTTACTACTTTTGAAGAAATAGGAGATGAAGCCCTTTCTTGGGAGGTTTTTTTGAGGTCTGTAGAGGATGAAGAGACAAATAAAGTCAAAGAAATAGCCTATCGGTATATAAAAAAGACTCCTATGTGGTTTGTTCCAGGGTTAGAGGTTACTACTAAAAAGGTCAAATATTTACCTTTTCATTGGTTTTGGATACTTTATGAGTATAACGGGTCTGCTGGAGGGAATACTTATCCAGAGGCTGCTGTTCAAGCCATCTGTGAGTTGGTAGAAAGACATGTAAACGCCCTTTCAATAAGGACAGGTATGCCTATGGCTGAGATCAAAAGGGGGTCTATTTCAGGAGAAGGAGAAAGCCTTCTCTCTTGTTATGAACGTTTAGGTATAAAGGTATGGATAAGAGACATGACCTTAGGTATGCCGGTTCCTACTATAGCGGTAATGGCGATGGATCCTTCTACTTATCCTAAAAGAAGTGAAATCGTTTATGCCGCAGGAACAGGTACTTCTCCTGAAAGGGCTTTGATAAGGGCTTTGACTGAGGTAGCTCAACTGGCAGGAGATTTTGATACCGAAGGAAAATATTTAGAAAGCGGACTTCCTAAGTTTCGGACCTTAGAAGAAGCCTCTCAAGTTATCACTATTAGTGGGGAAGTGAACTTGCAGGATCTTCCAAATCTTTATGCTGAAAACCATACAGAGGAACTTGAGACTTTAACCCAACGTTTAAAAGACATAGGATACCAAACTTATTTGGTTGATATAACCCATCCAGACTTATCAATTCCTGCGATTTATGCGGTTATCCCAGGATTTCTTTTTAGGGAGAGAACTAAAATTTCTTACCTTTATCAACTGGTAAGGACCCTAAGCCTTTATCTTCCTTTTGAGGTTCAGAAATCGATTTTAGAAGATTTAATAAAAGAAGCACCTGAAAAGTATTATCTTTGGGCTTTTTTGGGTAATACCTATAAAGAACTGCAAGAATTGGAAAGAGCGATTAAAGCCTATCAAAGGGCACTTGAATTAATAGACTTTGAAGATGACAATATAGCCCTTTATACCCATTTAGCTGATGCCTATCTAAAAGATGAACAGTACAAAAAGGCGGTAGAAGTTGCCTCGCAAGGGCTCTCTTTAGAAGAGGTTCCTGAACTTTACAATATTTTAGGAAGGGCTTATTATAAGTTAGGAGAATATTTTTTAGCTATGGATGCCTTTTTTAAGGCGATCGAATTAAACCCTGCTTCTGCTATAGATTATGCAAACATAGGTTATTGTTTTAAAGCCTTAGACCAGCTACCCACTGCAGAGGTTTTCTTTTTAAAAGCCTTAGAAATTAATCCTGATTTGACGGTTGCTAAAATGGGATTAGAATATTGTGGGAAGGTTTTAAACACACAAAATTAAACCTTGGAGGTTGAGTGTGGTCTACAAAAAGGGTTTTTATCTTAAGTTTAATCCAGAGATAGTAGATAAACCTATAGTGTATAGACTGGTAAAGGATTATGACCTGGTTTTTAATATCCTTAGAGCGGTTATTACTCCTGGTAAAGAAGGTATTATGATCCTTGAACTTGAAGGGACGCCTGAAAAACTAAAAGAAGGCTTAAATTACCTTAAAGAGGTAGGAATAGAAGTTAAGTCTTTGGAACAACAGATTATCAAAAATGAAGAAAAATGTATTCATTGTGGAAATTGTACAGCCGCTTGCCCTACAGGAGCTCTTTATATAGAAAGGGATAGTTTTTACGTAAGATTTAATCCTGAAAAGTGTACAGCTTGTGAATTTTGCGTAGCGGTTTGTATTACTAAAGCGATGGAAGTTCACGTAGAAAGAGAGGTTGAGAGCTTCACATAGGAAAAAACCATTGACTTTTTAGAAAATTTTTATAATAATTATACACAATGGCTAAGTTAGACGCCTTTTTCAAATTGATGGTAGATACTCAAGCCTCAGACCTGCATCTTTCTGCAGGAAATCCCCCTCTTCTAAGGGTTCATGGGGACCTTCAGAGGGTAAAGTATAAGGTCTTAGAAGATGAAGAACTTAGAGAAATGCTTTATGAAATTGCTCCGGAAGAGGTCATCAAAAAATTTGAAGAAGAAGGAGAGGTAGACTGGGGATATGAATTTCCTGGCTTAGCAAGGTTTAGGGTTAACTATTATCGTCAAAGAAGAGGTGTAGCTGCAGCCTTTAGGCTTATCCCTAATAAGATTAAGACGGTAGAAGAATTAGGTCTTCCTTCAATCCTTAATCGTTTAGCTCTTTTACCTAGAGGGTTGATTTTAGTTACCGGTCCTACAGGTTCAGGTAAATCTACCACCCTTGCAGCTATCATAGATTATGCCAACAGGATGCGTTATGACCATATTCTTACCATAGAAGACCCTATTGAGTTTGTGCACGAGCCGAAAAATTGTTTGATAAACCAAAGAGAACTTGGTACCCACACTAAGAGCTTTGCCAATGCTCTTAGGGCTGCTTTGAGAGAAGACCCTGACATCATCATGATAGGAGAAATGAGAGATTTAGAGACTATTTCTTTAGCCCTTGAGGCGGCTTTAACCGGACATTTAGTGTTTGCCACCCTTCATACCATCAGTGCAGCCCAAACGGTAAGCAGAATTGTAGATGCCTTTCCACCAGAAGAAAGGGACCAAATAAGGGTTTCTTTATCAGAAGCATTAAGAGCGGTTGTTTCTCAAACTATGTTTAAAAGAATAGACAGACCTGGTAGGATAGTTGCTATGGAAATCATGATAGCTACCCCTGCTATCAGAAATTTGATAAGAGAAAACAAGATACATCAAATACCTTCGATGATACAGATGGGTAAGAAATATGGTATGATGTCTCTTGACGACTGCATCATGGAGTATCTTAATAACAAATGGATAAGCCCTGAGGAGGCCTTTATCAAGGCGGTAGATAAGAGCAGGTTTATTCCTTATGTGCAAAATAAAGAGATTTTAGACTTTACCGAAATGCCTGGTTAATAACGGCATGTTGACAGATTTTGATATAAAAGACTTGTTTTTTAGATTGGTTAATGTAGAGCCAGGAGTGTCTGATGTTTTTATCCTTTCAGGTTATCCTTTTCAGGTAATGGTCTATGGAACGATGAAAAACGTTTTTTTAGAAGATTTTTATGTAGACAGATTAACTCCCTTTCAAACTGAAGCTATAGCTTTTAATCTTTTAAAAGACAATCCTCAGCTTTTTTTAAAACTTTTTAAGGATGGATATGCAGATTTTTCTTATTTTTTAGATGATAATACAAGGTTTAGGGTAAACGTTTTTTCTCGTCAAAAGACTTATAACATCATCATGAGAAAGCTTGACAGTAGGGTTAAGGGTATAGATGAATGGGGCCTTCCTGAGGTATTTTATAAGATTGCCAAAGAAAAATTTGGGATTGTGTTGGTTACTGGAGCTACCGGACAAGGTAAAACCACTACCTTAGCAGCCATTCTTCACGAAATCAACAAGACCCAGCCTGTGCATATTTTAACCTTAGAAGACCCTATAGAATACCTCCATCAACCTATAAAAGCGACCATTAACCAAAGGGAATTGGGGACTGATTTTAGCTCTTATGCTGAGGGACTTAGGGCAGCTTTAAGAGAAGCCCCTCATGTTATTTTGGTAGGTGAGATAAGAGATAGAGAAACCATGGATATAGCCCTTATGGCGGCTGAAACCGGACATTTAGTGTTTTCAACCCTACATACCATAGGAGCTTCGCAAACCATTAACAGGGTTATAGGGTTTTATCCTCCTGATGAAGAAAATTTTATAAGACAAAGGCTTGCCTCTTCGCTTAGATGGGTGATAGGCCAAAAACTTTTACCTAAAATAGGAGGAGGACGGATTCCTGTTTTTGATATCCTTTATAACAACCTAAGGGTAAAAGAAATCATACTTACAGGCGAGTCAGAGGGTAAAACTTTTTATGATGCCATGACCCAGGGAAAACCTTTTGGGATGCAAACCTTTGATCAACATCTTATTGAGCTTTATGAAAAAAATCTTATTGAGGAAGAGTTAGCGGTATATCATGCCTTAAGAAAGGATATAGTAGGAAGACAAATAGACCTTATTAAAAAGAGAAGAGAGGTGAAAGAAGAGCCTACTTATTTAGAGCTTGGAGGCAAAGGGGTAAAATAAGAGGTTGGTATGGTAGTTGAGACTTCAGATCTGTTTTTACAAAAGCCGATAGTAGCTTTCTTTTGGAAACTTCCAATTTCTTTTCAGCCTATAGCAGAATGGTTTGAAAAACATAAAGGTTATACAATAAGAGAGACTAAAAATCAAGAAGATTTGGTGTTTTGGATAAAAAACAAACTTTTAAAAGTCGTGGTGATAGGGGTTAATTCGTTAGAAGAGGCTAAAGAATTAAAGCAATTTTTGGATTTTAAAATCTCAATAGAATTAAGAAGAGAACTTGAACTGATTTATGTTTGTCCTGAGGCAGAGACCTTAGACCCTAAAAAAACCTTCCTATGGAGTGCTAACTTAATTTTAAATCCCCAACATTTAAAGGAATTTGAGACAGTCTATAATAAAAGCTTATCTTATTGGGAAGAGGTTTATAATTATTTCAAGAGAATTCAGAATTATCTTTTTGAAAAAAATTTGGAGAGGTGGTTATGAAGGTAAGAAAAGCTGTTCTTCCTGTGGCAGGACTTGGAACAAGAATGCTTCCGATTACTAAAGTAGTGCCTAAGGAGCTTTTACCGGTTATAGAAAGACCCACCGTAGAATACGTAATAGATGAAGCCATTCAATCTGGGGTTAATACGTTGATTTTTATCATTTCTCAAGGAAAGGGAAAAATCATAGATTATTTTGATATTGATCTAAACTTAAGAAGTTTTCTTAAAGAAAGAGGAAAAACAGACCTCTTAGAAAAGGTAAAAGAGGTAGAAGAAAAGATAAAATATCTTATAGAAGTTAGACAAAAAGTCCCTGAGGGTTTAGGACATGCCATTTTGATGGCAGAGGAAGCTGTAGGAAAAGAGCCTTTTGCTGTTTTATTAGGAGACGACCTGGTGGACGCAGACCCACCTTGTCTTAAGCAGATGTTAGAGGTTTATCAAAGTTTATCTCTTAAAGTTTCAAGAGTAAGTCTTATAGCGGTAGAAGAGGTAAGTTGGGAACATATTTCAAGATATGGGATTATCGATGGGGAAAAAGTAGAAGAAAACCTTATAAGAATAAAAAACGTAGTAGAAAAACCTGCCCCTGAAGAGGCACCTTCTAACCTTGCTATCATAGGGCGCTATATTTTTGACCCGGTGATTTTTGATTATTTAAAGAGAATACCTAAGGTTAACGGAGAGTACCAGCTGACTGACGCTATACAACTTATGGTAGATGAGGGACATGAGGTTTATGCTTATTTGTCTAAAGGGATAAGATTTGATACAGGAAATAGAGAGGGATTTTTTAAAACTATCCTTCATTACGCCTGTAAAGACCCAAAACTTGAGGATGTTTTAAAGAGTTTTTGCCAAAAACGTTTCCAAATTTAACTTTTGATGTACCTTGTTGAGGTAGTCCTTCCTTTACCTTTAAATCAAACTTTTTTTTATTTAAGTCATAGTTTTATCATTCCTGGAATAAGGTGCATCGTTCCTTTTAAAAACTTTAAATTAATAGGGATCGTTCTTAGTTGTGAACCAGTAGAAGAAGAGAACCTCAAAAATTCAAAGTTTACCTATAAAGAAATAGAAGAGATTATAGACAAAGAACCTATAGTTCCACCTAAGATTTTCCCCTTTTTTGAATGGATAGCCAATTATTATTTATGTCCTTTAGGTTTGGTATATAAAACAGCTCTACCTTCTGGAACATTTATTCTTCCTAAAAAAAGAATCTTTCTAACACCTCTCGGTAAAGAAGCTTTAAAAAAAGGAGAACTTCCTGAGGTTTGTTCTTTGATAAAAACTAAGGGGTATGAGTTTAAAACTTTTTTAAGAAAAGCCAAAGTTTCTTCAAAAGAATTACTAAAATGGAAAAAACAGGGATTTTTAGAAATTCAATATTATTTTCCTGAAGTAAAACTACCTAAAGAAGTTTTTATTAGATTAAACCCAGCTTTAGAAGAAAAAGATATAGAAAATAATTAAATTTTACATTATATAAGCAGTTTAAAAGAAGTTCCTGAGAAAGTTTTAAAGAATCTCTTTCCGGCTAAGGAGGTGAATACTTTAATAAAAAAAGGGATTTTAGAACGGGTTGAATATCCAAAAATGAGGAAGGTTTCGATTTTTATGTCTGTGCCTGAAGTTTATCGTTTGACCCCATTACAAAGAAGTGTTTTTTTGAAAATTAAAGAAAGAATTGATACAGGAGGTTTTAGGCCCATTTTACTTTTTGGTGTTACAGGAAGCGGAAAGTCCTTAATATATTTAGAGACTATAAAAGAGGTTTTAGCTAAAGGGAAAAGGGTTTTGGTTTTAGTACCAGAGATTGTTCTGACCACTTACATGGAAATGTTATTGCTTAAGCATTTTACAACTGACATAGCTGTTCTTCATAGTGGTCTTTCTAATGGTGAAAGGTTTAAGGAGTGGCAAAGGATAGTTAAAGGAGAGGTAAAAATTGTGGTAGGTGCAAGGTCTGCTATTTTTGCTCCTATAGAAGGCTTGGGTTTGATAGTAGTGGATGAAGAGCACGACCATTCCTATAAAGAAGAAAACCTTACTTGTAAATATAATGCCAGAGACCTTGCTTTGATACGGGGGCAAATGGAGAACATACCGGTAATTTTGGGTTCAGCTACCCCAAGTGTAAAAAGCTTTTATTGGGCTTTAGAAGGGAAATATGACCTTTTGGTTTTAAAAGACCGTCCTTATACTCAACTTCCTAAGATAAAACTTATAAAAAATCCTGGCTTTAAATTAGTGACTGCTACGCTGAAGCAAGCCATAGAAGAAGAACTTGCAAGGGGAAAGTCGGTTTTTTTATACCTTAACCGAAGAGGATATGCCCCTTTGGTAAGATGTGAAGATTGCTTTCATTTATGGCAATGCCCTAATTGTGGTATTCCTCTTACCTATCATAAAGAAGAGGAAAGCCTTTTATGTCATTATTGTGGTTTTGAAATAACCAAAACTCTTGTCTGTCCTAACTGTAAAGGAACTAATCTAAAGTTTTATCGAGCAGGAACCGAAAGGGTTGAAGAAGAGTTGAAAAAATTTTTTCCAGAGGTAGAGGTGGTAAGGTTAGACCGAGATAGTATAAATACTGAGAAAAAATTTTTAAAAGTGATGGAAAAAATTTACCAGCCCATACCTAAAATCATCGTAGGCACTCAAATGGGGGTACATGGACATAACTTTCCAGAAGTAAGTTTGGTTGGGGTTTTAAGGGCTGAAGAGGGTTTGTTTATACCTTCTTATAGGTCTAATGAAAGGACTTTTCAGTTGCTTACTCAGGCGGCAGGGAGAGCAGGAAGAAAGGCTGAAAGAGGTAAGGTGTTTTTTCAGACTACTTTAGAGGAACATTATGTGATAAATTATGCCCTAACCCAGAACTATGAAGGTTTTTATCACCAAGAAATAGAGTTAAGGAGGGCTTTTGGCTTCCCACCTTTTGTGAGGATGGCGGTTATCAAAATAGAAGGTATTAAAGAAGAATTGGTAAAATTAGGAGGTATTAAGGCTAAGGAAATTTTAGAGGCTATCGTAGAAGAAGAGGGTTTGGAAGGTATAAAGATAATAGGACCTTCTCCCTGTCCTCTTAGAAAATTAAAGGGTTTTTATCGTTGGCATCTTATATTAAAAGCGGAAAGTTATAAAAAGATTAATCAACTTTTAAAGGTTTTTTTGGTTCGTTTTGGTTTAAAAGGGATAAAATTAACCTATGATATCGACCCTGAAGACCTTTTATAAGGTTTACATTTTAAAAAAAAGGCATATATTATAGTTTTAAGTATGATTAAAAGTTCTAAATTGAAATTGGAAAAATTATCTTCTGAGAGATTCTCTTCCATCTATGAGTTTGACCTTAAACCCCTTGAACTTGAAAGTTTTTTAAATGACTATGTAGTAGGACAAAAAGAGGCTAAGGCTGTTATTTCTACCAAAATTTGCACCCATTTTCAAAAGATTAAACATTATGTTTTAAAAAGAAACGAGGAGTTTGATTTTGTCAAAAACAACCTTCTTATCATAGGTCCTACAGGAGTTGGTAAGACCTATGTGATGAAACTGATAGCTAAAAAAATAGGGGTGCCTTTTGTAAAAGGAGACGCTACAAAGTTTAGTGAGACTGGTTATGTAGGAGGAGATATCGAAGACTTGATAAGAGAACTTTATTGGGAGGCTGAAGGAGACTTAGAGAAAGCTCATTATGGAATGATATTTTTAGACGAGATAGACAAAATTGCCTCAACCGGAGAAAACATAGGACCTGATGTTTCTCGGACAGGGGTACAAAGGGCCTTGTTAAAACCTTTAGAAGAAACTACCGTAGAAATAAAATTGCCCCCAGAGGTAGGGCAAAGTTTTAACCATAAAGATTTTTTTGAAAAAAACCGTAAAAAAAAGTTAGTTTTAAACACTAAGCATGTGCTTTTTGTAGCAAGCGGGGCTTTTCAAGGTTTAGAGGAAATTATCAAAAAGAGATTAAGAAAACAGAAAATGGGTTTTCTTTCTGACTTAGAGGAAAAAATAGACCAAAAGATTAATTACCTAAAGTTTGTTTCGCCTGAAGACTTAGTAAACTATGGTTTTGAAAGAGAGTTTGTAGGAAGGTTTCCGGTAATCGTGGTTTTTGATCCTCTTTCTGAAGAAGACCTTTTTGAAATCTTGGCTAATCCTAATAACCCTATAGTTTTAAATAAAAAAAAGGATTTTAATGTCTATGGAATAACCTTAGCTTTTACTAACGGAGCTCTGAAAGAAATTGCACGGCTTGCCTCTCAAGAAAACACCGGAGCAAGGGCCCTGGCTATGGTTTTAGAAAGGGTTTTAATCCCTTATGAAAGGGTGTTATCCTCTAAAGGTTTAAAATATTTAGGGGTAACCGAAGAGTTGGTAAAAGACCCTGAGGGAATCCTTCAAGCTATGTTATCCTCTCCTAAAAACGAACGTTGGATGGTTAACTTTAAGACTGCCCTTTTGGAAGAAGAAGGGCGGTTTAAAGATTATTTAAATTCAAAGAATGATTTTTGGGTTGATAAATCTTTTGATTTAACCCCAAAAAGGGTAAATTTACTTTTTAGTTTTTACTTAAGTTGGGCTATAGAGCCTATAAAGGTTTGGGAAAGGCTTTTTTATGTTTGGCAGCAAATTAAGAACTATGAAAAGTTTTTTGAAAATAGGTATAAATTAAGGATTTTATTTTCTGAAGAAGCTATAGACCTTATTATCGAAAGAGTTATAAAAAAAGAGGTTGGAGTTTTTAGCCTTTGTGACAAGATAATGTCTCGTTTAAAAGATGAACTCGTTTATTTAAGAGATGTTTTAGGTATAAACCACGTAGTTATAACTCCAGAAGCTTTTAAAAATCCAGAAAAATTTTGCGAAGAAATCTTAAAAAATAAGATGATTTAGGAATATGATATACTTAGCCCTTTCTGAGGATTTATTTAATAGATTAAAAGAGGTTTTAGAGAAGCTTAAACTAAAATACAAACTGATAGAAGACGGAGAAACTCTTCTTAAGTTGTCTAAAAAAGAAAAACCAAAGTTGATAGTTTTAGAAAAGGACATCCCGTTGTTAGACGGATTTGCTACTACCTTACTTTTAAAATCCTCTCCAGAAACTCAAGACATCCCTATATTAGGGGTTTGTAAAGTGCCGTTAAAGGAAGAAGAGACTAAAGCTAAAGATTGTGGTTGTGATGACATTTTAGTTTATCCTTTTAAAGAAGAGGAATTTTTAAATAAAGTTTTAAAGTATATAAAAAAATAGAGGTTTAAGAAATGATAGGTATTTCCAAGCTTTATTGTGGGACCATAGAAGCGTCCGACCCTTTAAGGTATGGTAGACATTCAAAAAAACTTCCCTCCCATCTTCTGCAGTTTTCTGAAGACAAAAAACCAGTAGTGGTATGGAATGTCACCAAGGCTTGTAATCTAAGGTGTATACATTGTTATGCCAAAGCAGACAACAACCCCCATCCTGACGAACTTACTACAACCGAAGGTATGGCATTACTTGAAGATTTAGCTCATTTTGGGGTACCGGTAGTTTTGTTTTCTGGAGGAGAACCTTTGGTAAGACCAGATATTTTAGACTTAATAAAAAAAGCCGTAGATTTAGGGATGAGGGCAGTGCTTTCTACCAACGGGGTTTTGATAGATGAAGCTTTAGCTAAAGAACTAAAAACAATTGGACTTTCCTATGTAGGGATTAGTCTTGACGGTTGGAGGGAAGTGCATGATAAGTTTAGAGGGGTAAAGGGGTGTTTTGATAAAGTGATCTCTGCTATAGAGACATGTAAAAAAGAAGGAATAAAAGTAGGGCTAAGGTTTACCATCAACAAACTTAACGCCCAAGAAATCCCTAAGGTGTTTGACTTGGTTGAAGAACTGGCTATTCCAAGGATATGTTTTTATCATTTAGTCTATGCAGGAAGAGGTAGCAATTTAATAGAAATGGATTTGGACCATAAAGAAACCAGGTATTGGGTTGATTATATCATAGACAGAACCAAAGAATTACACGATAAAGGACATAAAGTAGAGGTTTTGACGGTAGACAACCACGCAGATGGTCCATATCTTTATCTTAGAATGAAAAGAGAGGGCAATCCAAGGGCAGAAGAAGTTTATGAACTTCTTAAGATGAACGGAGGTAACAATAGTGGGGTAGGTATAGGCTGTATTTCTTGGGATGGAGAGGTGCATGCAGACCAGTTTTGGAGACACTATTCCTTTGGAAATGTGAGAAAAAGACCGTTTAGCACGATTTGGACAGACCTTTCAGATCCTCTGATGGCTAAACTAAAAGAAAAGAAAAAGCATGTTAAAGGTAGATGTGCCGTCTGTAAGTTTTTAGAGGTGTGCGGAGGAAATTTTAGAGTAAGGGCAGAGGCGGTTACAGGAGATGTGTGGGCTCCTGACCCAGCCTGCTATCTAACCGATGAAGAAATAGGTATAGCCTAAAAAACTGCCTTAAAAAGGAGATTCTGATTATGAATAAAATAGAACGGGCTTTAATCAGTGTAACCGATAAAAGGGGAATAGTAGAATTAGCCAAAGAGCTTGAAGGTTTAGGTATAGAAATCGTCTCTACCGGTGGCACGGCTAAGGTTTTAAGAGAAGGCGGAGTAAAGGTGGTAGAGATTAGCGAAATAACCGGTTTTCCTGAGATTTTAGAAGGAAGGGTAAAAACCTTACATCCCCATATACATGGAGCCATCCTTTTTAAAAGAGACGACCCAGAACACATAAAAACGATAGAAGAACTTAAAATAAAACCTATAGACTTAGTGATAGTAAACCTTTATGCCTTTGAAAAGGTGGTAGAGAAGGGAGGAGACCTAAAGGAGGCTATAGAAAACATCGATATAGGAGGACCTACTTTACTTAGGGCTTCTGCTAAAAACTTTCATTATGTTACGGTGGTGGTAGACCCTCAAGACTATGAAAAGGTTCTTCAAGAGATAAAAACCTATGGCAATACAACCCTTGAAACCAGGTTTGAGCTTGCCAAAAAAGTTTTTGCTTTAACCAGTAGGTATGATCAAACCATCTTTGAATACCTTTCTAAGTTTCATGTATAAGAGATGTTCTGCGTTACCTTAGCAGAAAAGAACGTAGATGAAATTTTTAAAAGGATAGAAAGTTTATCAGAGTTAACCGAACTTTTCGAATTAAGAGTAGATGCCTTAGAAAACCCTTCAAAAGAGGCTTTACAAAAGGTTTTAACCTATCCTTTTAAGTTTATTTTCACTTTTAGGAGCCACAAAGAAGGTGGAAGAAAAAAAATATCTACCCAGGCCTATTTAGACTGGATTTTATGGGCCTTACAACAGCCTTTCTATCTGGTAGACATAGAATGGAGATTTTTGAAGAAAAATTATAAAGACTTTAATTTAACTAATTCTAAATACGAGAAAATTTTAGTATCGTATCATAATTTTAACCGAACCCCTGAGAAAGGATATTTAAAAAAGATGTTATTCCAGATGAAAGAAAGAGGTATTAAAAAGGCTAAAATCGTAACGATGGGTAAGGTTTTTGACGATGGGTTAAGGCTTTTAGATTTGATACTTTTTGCTAAGGAGATAGGGATAGACCTTGTAACCTTTGCTATGGGAGAGGAAGGCAGGTTAAGTAGGGTTTTATGTTTGTTAGCAGGCTCACCTTTTACCTATGTTGCTCCTTCAGAAGAGGAGATAGTAGCTCCAGGACAACTTGACCTTTTAACTGCAAAAACCATTTACTCTAACCTTATAAAATATCTACCTAAACCTGACGAGGATAAGGTATAAAATGTATAATGTTTATGGAGTGATAGGTTATCCTGTAAAACATTCCCTCTCTCCGATTATCCATAACCTGGGGTTTAAACTTTTAGGCCTTAAAGCTGTCTATGGAACCTTTGAAGTTTTACCTGAAGATTTAGAAAAGGCGGTTATGGGAGTAAAGGCTTTAGGGATTAAAGGGCTTTCTGTAACTGTTCCTCATAAAGAACGTATTATCAATTACTTGGATGTTATAGATGATATTTCTTCTGAAATAGGGGCGGTCAATACGGTGGTAATGGAAAACAGAAAGCTTTTAGGGTTTAATACCGATTGGATAGGGGTATTAAAGGCTTTTGAAACTAACGGTGTGAGTTTGAAAAATAAAAGGGTAGTGGTGGTTGGTGCAGGAGGAGCGGCAAAATCAGTTATTTATGCCATGAAAAAGGCTGAAACAAAAGAAGTGATAGTTTATAATCGAACCTATCAGAAGGCTATAGAATTAGCCGAGAGGTTTTCTGTAATAGCTAAACCTTGGGAAGAATTAGAGAAGGCAGAAGGAGAGGTTATAATCCAGACTACCAGCGTAGGGTTAAACTCTAAAGTAAGTGTGGTTGGACCAGAGGTGTTGGCAAGATTTAAGGTAGCGATGGATTTGGTTTATTCTCCTTTAAAAACTACTTTTTTGTCTTATGCTGAGGAAGTGGGTTGTCAGACTATAGATGGACTGCTGATGTTGTTTTATCAGGGTATTGAACAGCTTAAAATTTGGTCTCAAAAGACTTTACCTTCAGAAAGTTTAGACCTTATTAAAAAAGAACTCTATGCAGAGATAAAAAGGAGACAAGGTTTAGATGACAAAGATTAAAGAGATTTACCCATTAAAAGATTTTAAGAAAATAGAGTTAGAACTTCCTTCTTCTAAAAGTTTGACCCAAAGGGCTTTAATTTGTGCCTCTTTGGCAGAGGGCACTTCTCATTTGATAAACCCTTTGATTAGTGAAGACACTTTACTTTTAAAAGGAGCTTTAGCAGCCACTAACGTAGGGTTTGATGAGATTGAGAAAGATAAAGTTTGGAAGGTTAGAGGGGGTTTTCCTCCTTTGCTTTCAGGGGCTAAGGTTTATTTAGGAAACAACGGTACTGGTTCGAGATTTTTTCTAAGTTATGCCTGTTTGGGAAAAGGGAGTTTTATAGAAATTTATGGAAAACCAAGACTTCATGAAAGGCCAGTTAAACACTTAATCGAGTCTTTAAAAAGGCTAAACGCTGAGGTTAAGTGTTTAGAAAAAGAAGGGTACTTTCCTGTGCAGGTAAACGCAAGTGCCTTAAGGTCTGAGGTTATTAGTTTACCAGGAGATGTAAGCAGTCAGTTTGTGTCTTCTTTGCTGCTGATAGGACCTTATTTACCCAATGGGATTGAAATCCTAATAGAAGGTCCTTTTTTATCAAGGTCTTATGTAGAGATAACCTTAGAGGTGATGAAAGAGTTTGGGGTTGAGGTTTATGCTGAAGACCGTTATTTTAAGGTAGGGCATGGTAGATATACCCCTAAGGTTTATGAAATCGAAGCTGATACCTCAAGTGCTTCATATTTTTTAGCCCTTCCTTTAATTTTAGGTGAAGGTGAGGTTTGGGTTAAAAATTACAACTTTTATTCTAAACAAGGGGATACCAAGTTTTTAGAATTTATCAAAAAAATGGGGGCTCAAGTAGAACCTGTTAATCCTAAAGGGGTAAAGGTAAGTTTTAAAGGAAGGCCTAAGGCAGTAGAGATAGATTTAAGAGATACACCTGACCTTTTTCCTACGATGTGTGTTTTGGGGGCGGTAGCAGAAGGAAAGACAGTGCTTAAGGGAGCTCCTCATTTAAGGTTTAAAGAAACAGACCGTATAAAGGCGATGGTTACCGAATTGCAAAAATTAGGGGTTAATGCTCAAGAGCTTCCTGATGGAGCAATAATAGAAGGTAAAGAAAAATTTTTACCTGCAGAAATAGAAACTTATGATGACCATCGAATAGCGATGTCATTTGCGGTTTTAGGTTTAAAGACAGGAGGAATTAGGATATTAAAGCCTGGTTGTGTAAGCAAATCCTTCCCGAGTTTTTGGGAATATTTTGAAAAGCTTTATGGATAAAATTTTACTTATAGGTTTTAGGGCTACAGGAAAGACCACGGTAGGTAAACTTCTCAGTGAGGTTCTAAACTGGGACTTTATCGATACAGACCAGGAGATACAAAAACGTTCTGGAAAAACGATAAGAAAACTGGTAGAAGAGAAGGGTTGGCAACATTTTAGGGAGATTGAAAAAGAGGTTATAAAGTCCTTGGTTGAGAAGAGCAAAGTGGTTATTTCTTTAGGTGGAGGAGGGATATTACATCAACAAGAAATTAAAGCTTTAAAACAAAAGTCTTTTGTAGTATGGCTGAGAGCTTCTCCTAAAATCATTATAGAAAGAATGTTAAAAGATGAAAAAACCTTAGAAGAAAGACCAAAACTTACTTCAGAGGATTTGACTACTGAGGTAGTTCAGGTGTTAACCCTTAGAGAGCCACTTTATCAGGAGTTTGCCGACCTGACCGTAGATACAGAAAGGCTTTCTTTGGAAGAGATAAAAAGTTTTATTTTAGACCGTTTTAGTAGATTTAAAAATTAGGAGAAAGGAGATGAAGGTAGAAAGATTGATCGTAGGTGGTTTTGAAGTTTGTTGTTATATCGTTTATTGTGAGCAAACTAAAGAAGGTATTATCATAGATCCTGGAGCAGAAGACCCAAAGATTTTAAACTTGGTAGAAAATTTAGGAATTAAGGTAAAGGCCCTTTTAGGTACCCATGGACATCCTGACCATGTGGTAGGTGTTTATTTTTTAAAAGAGGCCTTAAACGTTCCTTTTGTATTACATGAAGAGGATGACCGGTTTTTTCAAGATAAGACCAATTTTTCCTTTTTTAAGTCTTGGGGCTTTCCAGAAAACCCAAAGGCAGACACAACCTTAAAAGAAGGAGATGAGGTTCTTTTTGGTAAGGAGAGGCTTAAGGTAATCCATACCCCTGGGCATTCTCCTGGGTCGGTGTGTTTATATCACCCAGAAAACCACGTTTTATTCACAGGAGATACTTTATTTGTAGAGGGGGTTGGAAGGGCAGACTTACCAGGAGGAAACTTTTTTCAGATGATGAACTCTATCAAAGAAAAAATTTTAACTTTACCTGAGGAAACGGTAATTTTCCCAGGACATGATTATGGGTCTAAACCTGTTTCAACCATAGGAGAAGAAAAGGTAAACAATCCTTTTTTAGAGGAAATTTTATAATCTACCTATTCCTTCGTAGCTAAACCCTAAGGCTTTTACTACCGAAGGTTCGTAGATGTTTCTCATGTCTATAAGCACTGGATTTTTCATTACCTTTTTGATCTGAGATAGGTCCAAAAATCTAAATTCGTTCCATTCAGTAAGGATGATTAATCCATCGGTTTCGGCAGCACAACTGATAGGATTTGAGGCATACTCTATGTTTAATCCTTGGGATAATTTTTTAAACTCTTCCATGGCCACAGGGTCGTAAGCCTTTACTTTTGCCCCTTTTTCTAAAAGAATGGGGATAATAGATAAAGAAGGACTTTCCCTTACATCACTCGTGTTAGGTTTAAAGGAAAGACCTAACACCCCGATGGTTTTATCTTTCAGGTCACCTAAAAATTTTTCTAATTTTTCTATTACCTTTAACTTTTGTTTTTCGTTTACCTCGATTACCGCTTCAAGAATTTTGAACGGTGAGCTCACCTTTTTTCCTTGATGGATAAGAGATTTTACATCCTTAGGTAAACAAGACCCTCCAAATCCAGGCCCAGGGTTTAAAAACTTTGAACCTATCCTTGGGTCTATTCCTATTCCTTTAGCTACGATGGTAACATCAGCCCCTACTTTTTCGCAGAAATTAGCGATTTCATTGATAAAAGAGATCTTAGTAGCTAAAAAAGCATTGGTTGCATATTTGATAAGTTCAGCGGTTTCAAGGTTGGTAATTATAAAGGGAGTTTCTGCTAAGTATAAAGGTCTATAAATGTCTTTAATGATGGCAATGGCGTAAGCACTTTCTCCTCCGATAATTACCCTATCTGGATGAATAAAATCTTCTACCGCTGAGCCTTCTCTTAAAAATTCGGGATTAGAGATGATGTCTACAGCTACTGAGGTTTTTTTGTTCGCATCTATCAAGTTTTTAATCCAACGATTAGTTCCTACAGGAACCGTGCTTTTAGTAACGATAACCTTGTATTCATCTATTATCTCTGCTAATGACAAAGCTACCTCTTTTATCTGAGACAAGTCTGAAGAACCATCAGGATTAGGAGGAGTTCCTACACAAATAAACACCACCAAGGAATTTTTGACAGCTTCTTCTAAATCGGTAGTAAAGAATAGCCTGTTTGCTTTTACATTCTTCTTTACTAATTCTTCTAAACCTGGTTCATAAAAAGGTATGATCCCGTTTAAGAGTTTATCTATTTTTTCTCGGTCTTTATCTACACAAAAAACTTTCATTCCAAAATCTGCTAAACATGCCCCAGAAACTAAACCTACATATCCTGTCCCTATGATGGTAATATGCATCTTTTTATCCTTTAAAAAGGTAGATTTATGAACGTTTTTTGTGGTTTTTAGAGGTTTTTGTCGCTAAAGCTTTGTTTTTATTGTTTTTTGTTTTGTTTGCAGTCAAAGTTTTAGCTTTTTTAGAAGTTTTAGAAGTTGAAGCTATAGCCTTGCTTTTTTTAGAAGATTTTTGGACTAAAGTTTTAGATTTTTTAGAGGAAGCTTTAACCACAGAGTTAGCTTTAAACAGTTTGGTTTTAGAAACATGGCTAATAGGGACTTGAGAAGTGACTACCGTATTAAGATATAAAGGTTCTGCCTTATTTTCTAAAACAAGCTGACTGAACTTGATAAGTTCTTTAGAATCGCGCCACAAGCTTTCTCTGGAAGGGGCTCCAAGGACTGAGGTAATGATTAAACGATTATGAACCTTAGAGGCGGTTACTAAACAGTGTTTAGAAGCCCTGGTAAAACCAGTTTTTCCACCTAAGATATAATCTTTTAGTTCAGGGTCCTCTAAAAGATGATTAGTATTTTTAACCACAAGCACCCTTCCACCTTCAGAAGAGATGATTTTTGTATGAGTACCGATAATCTCTTTTATCAAAGGATATTTAAGGGCTTGATAAAGGATTAAGGCTAAGTCATAGGCAGTGGTGTATTGACCAGGGGAAGGTAAACCAGAAGCAGAAATAAAATAAGAATTGTTTAACCCCAATTCTTTAGCCTTTTGGTTCATGTATAACGCAAATTTTTCTTCAGAACCAGCTACCTCTTCTGCCAATGCTACCGCAGCTTGGTTAGAAGATTTCATTAAAAGTAGATATAAAAGGTTGTTTACAGTATAAATTTCCCCTTCTTTTAAAAGGGGAGCTACGCTTGGGGTTTCAGCTGCCGTTTTAGAAATAACTACCTTCTTGTTTAAAGGAAGTTTGTCTAAAACCACCATTGCTGTTATTAATTTTACCGTGCTAGCTGGAGGAATTTTTAGATTAGGATTTTTAGCAAAAAGAACTTTACCTGTAGTAGCGTCTAAAGTAACAGCAGTTACCGCACTTATTTCAGTTAAATTGTTTAAATCTTCAGCTATTCCTCTTTGTCCCCAGAGGATAATACAAAAGAAAAAGAGCAGTCCTAAAAATTTTTTTATGGTTTGTTTCATCATTTTCCTCCTTTTTTAGAAATTTAAAGTTAAAATTTAAAAAAAAACAAAAAGTTTTAAAAAGACAAGGTAAAAGTTAAACAGTTTTTAAAAAATTACCATAAAAACCTGAAAAAGTCAAATATCAAAAAACGACCAAAACTTTAAAAAAAACAAAGAATGGTTAAAATTTAAAAAGAAAAAAGGCTTATTGAAATAATTTACTGAATTATTATAAATATTTGGGGTTTTTAACGATGAAAAACAAAGAAGTAGCGGACATTTTTTATAAAGTTGCAGCCCTTTTAGAAATCAAAGGGGATAATCCATATAGGGTTAGGGCTTATCAAAGGGCAGCGCAAGTGATAGAGGCTCTCTCTCAAGATTTAGAGGTATTAGCTAAAGAAAATAAGTTAGAAAAACTTCCTGGAATAGGAGCAGATTTAGCCAGCAAGATCAAAGAGATTTTACAAACAGGAACTTTAAAGCTTTATGAAGAGCTGAAAGCAGAAATACCGCCGGCGCTCCTTACTTTTTTAGAAATACCTGGACTTGGGCCTAAAAAAGTAAAAGTCCTTTATGAAAAATTAAACATTTTAACCTTAGATGAGTTAGAAAAGGCTTGTAAGGAACATCGTTTAGCCAAACTTCCTGGTTTTGGAATAAAAACCGAAGAAAACATCTTAAAGGGTATAAAACTATTTAAAGAAAAGGTAGGGAGACGTCCTTTGGGAGAGGTTTTACCTTTAGCAGAAGAAATAGTAAAAACCTTGCAAGCTATAAGCCCTGTAGAAGAAATCGCTATAGCAGGAAGTATTAGAAGAAGAAGAGAAACGGTTAAAGATATAGACATTCTTATTACTTCCCAAAAACCTGACCAGGTAATGAAAAAGGTTGTTGAACTTCCTTGGGTAGAAGAGGTGATAGCCTTTGGTGAGACAAAAACCAGCGTTCGTTTAAAAACAGGCATCCAGATGGATATAAGGGTTGTGGCCTCTGATTCTTGGGGGGCAGCTTTGGCTTATTTTACCGGTTCAAAGGCTCATAACATAAGAATAAGAGAACTGGCCTTAGAAAAAGGGTTAAAGATAAATGAATACGGGGTTTACAAAGGAGAAGAAAAAATTGCCGGAAAGACCGAGGAAGAAATTTATCAGGTTTTGGGTTTACCTTTTATACCTCCTGAAATTAGAGAAGACCGTGGTGAAATAGAAGCTGCTCTTGAAAGAAGGTTACCTAAATTGGTAGAATATCATGAAATTAAAGGAGACGGACATGTCCATTCTAAATACAGCGATGGAACAGCAAGTTTAGAAGAAATCCTTAAAAAAGCAGAAAGTATGGGGCTTGAATGGGTAGCGGTTTGTGACCATTCTCAAGGCTTAAAAGTAGCAGGAGGTGTGCCGATAGAAGACCTTTTTAAGAAAAAAAAGTTAATAGAAGAATTAAACAAAAGGTCTAAAAAGGTTAAGCTTATTTTTGGGGCAGAGGTAGATATTCTTTCAGACGGGTCTCTTGATTACCCTGATGAGGTTTTAAAAGAAATAGACTTTGTAATCGCTGCTATACATACAGGATTTCAACAACCTGAAGAACAGATTACCAACAGGGTTATCTCTGCCCTTAAACATCCTTTAGTTCATGCTATCGCCCATCCCACAGGAAGGATAATAGGAGAAAGAGAATCTTATGCCATAAACCTTCCTAAGGTTATAGAGGTGGCTGCCCAATATAAAAAAGCTCTGGAAATAAATGCCTACTATAAAAGATTAGACCTTAATGACTTAAACATAAGGGCAGCGATAGAAAAAGGTGTTCCTGTTATCATAGGCACAGATGCCCATTTTATAGACCAGATGGACTACCTTTTTTTAGGAATAGCTACAGCAAGAAGAGGTTGGTGCGAAAAACATCACGTTTTAAACACTTTTTCTTATTCAGAGTTTATATCTTGGTTAAAAGAGGTTAAGAGCATAAGTGCAAAGGGGTAAAATACAGGAATATTTAGAAATACAACAAGTTTCAACCCATAACTTAAAGGGGTTTGACCTTAAGATACCGTTAAACTCCTTGGTAGTTATTACCGGGCCTTCTGGTTCTGGAAAAAGCTCCTTGGCTATAGATACGATAGCCGAGGAAGGTAAAAACAGGCTTTTAAAAGTTTTGAATTATGATAAAGAATTTTATGTAACCACTTCTTATCAAGCTACTTTTTCTTCTTCTCTTCCTCCAGTTTTTGCTTTAGCTCAGGGTATAAAAAACTGGTTCCCTTACAAAACCGTCGGAGAATTTTTAGGTTTGCTTAAACTTTTAGAAATTTTGTTTTTGCATGAAGGGGAGGTTTTTTGTCCCTCTTGTGGGTTTCTTAATCGGGTTCATTCTGTTTCACAGGTGCTTTCTTGGTATGAAAATTTGAAGGAAGGAACCAAGTTTTATTTTTTAATCCCTATTTTAGAGCCTACTCCTAAAGCCATAGAATATCTTGTTTCTCAAGGTTTTGTAAAGTATCTTATAGACGGAGAAGAGAAAGACCTTTCCGAAGAAACCTTTCCCAGAAGTTTTCAAGAAATATTTTTAATCTCAGACAGGATGGTTAAGGAAGGAAAGGGGAGGGAAAGACTGGTAGAAAACATAAGAACCGGTTTTTTTCTTAGCAACGGAAGGTTTCTTTTAAGAACTATAGATGGAGTTGAGGCTCAGTTTAGTTTAAGACCGGTATGTTTTAATTGCGGTGGTTTTTTGGCTATAGGTTGGTCTTACTGCAAGATTTGTAAGGGAAGGGGTTATAAAGAAAAAACTTTTTGTGAAACTTGTGGAGGGTTAAAGCTAAAAGAGGAGATTTTAAAAAGCAAACTAAGGCATTTTAGGATAGAGGAAATATTAAAGTTAGACCTTAAAGGGTTTAAAAATTTTATCTCAGAGTTCTCTGATACCAAAGGGTTAAAAAACCTAATAAACTCTGTAGCCTATAAGTTAGACCAGGCCGAATTTTTAGGCATAGGTTATCTTAGGCTTTCTGACCCTGTTTTTAAACTTTCGGTAGGAGAAAAGAAATTGATAGAAGTTTTACAGGTCTTAACCGCAGACCTTAGACATTGTCTTTTTATTCTTGATGAACCAACCTTAGGGCTTGAGTTAGAACAGAGGATCAAAGTATTAGAGTTTTTAAAAAGATTGGTTAAACAAGGAAACTCTTTGTTAGTGGTAGAACATGACCCTTTATTTATTGCCGAAGCTGATTTTATCGTGGAATTAGGGTTTGGAGGAGGGGATAAAGGAGGATATTTATTAGCTGCAGATTATCATGCCCAGTATTTTGAAAAAAAACAGGGTTTAACCTCAGCCTATTTTTCTGGAGTGAAAAAACTTGTTAAAAACGAAAAATCTAAAGAGGTAAAAACGGTTGATTTTCCTTTAAGTTTAGGAAAGGTTAAGGTGCTTCTTAATCGATTAAACTTGATTTATGGAAAACCTGGAAGCGGAAAAACCGAAGTTTTTAAAGAACTCTTTGAAGTTTTATTAAAGCAGAACAAACAAGTAGTTTTTAGCGATTTATCTTTGTTTAAAAGAAAACACGATTGGGTTATTCATTATTTAGACCTTTGGGACCATTTAAGAGAGGTTTGGGTGCAACTTCCCTATTCTAAGGTAAAAGGTCTTACTAAAAAACACTTTAGTTTTACCACCAGAGAAGGAGTTTGTGCAGGTTGTCAAGGTAAAGGTAAAAGGGTTTATAAAGAGGAGGAAACTCTGATCGAGGTTTTATGCGAAGAATGTTTAGGAAAAAGGTTAAACTTAGAGGTATTAAACTTAGATTATAAAGGTTTTAAGGTTTTTGAAATCTTAGATTTTACCATAGATGAGGCACTTCAGGTATTTTCAAACCTTCCTAAGGTAAAGGAAAGGTTGATCCAAGCAACAGAAATAGGGCTTGGATATCTAAAACTTTCTCAAGAGATACAAACCCTTTCTGGAGGAGAAAAAACCAGACTTTCTTTGGTAAAAAAGCTGGCTGAAAAAAGAAACGCAGAGTATGTGTTTTTAGAATTTCCTTTTGAAGGACTTCACTTAGAGGACATAAAAAAGCTTTATCGGTGGATAGAAAAGATGGTTGCAAAATCAACAACTTTTATTATTTTAGAGACTAATCCTTTAGCGGTGTTTTTGTCTGATTTTTTGATAGAGGTTAGAAAACATCAGATAGCTTTTTATGGTTTTCCTGAAGAATGGTTGGAGACCCAACCTAATGAATTTAAAAAAATATTTAATTTTTACCAAAGCTTTATTTCCAGACTTTAAGAGAGGAGGCTTTTTATGGATGTAAGGTTAGGAGGGTTGTTGTTGGCGATTTTATTGGTTTTAGGAGAATATTTGGGAGAGCCTTGGGGGATTACCAACCAACCTTTTCTTAATCTCTTTGTCCTTTGGTTAGGGGCTTTTTTTTCAGCTAATCTTTTTAGAGAGTGTGGGATAAGAATACCTGATAGTCAGGAATGGATAAAAAGCATTATCGCTGGGCTTTTGATGGGAATAGGGGCTTTTTTATCTTTAGGGGACAACGTTACTTCTTTTGTGATGCCTTTTGTTAACCTTTCAGGCGGGGCTTTGGTTGTGCTGGTTGGTTTATGGATAGGAGGATTGATCGGGGTAAAATATCAGTTGTGGGAGTTAGAAAGACAAAGACAGAGTAAGGCTGTACAGATAAGGTTTCCCAAGTTAAATCCTATTTTGGCTTTGTTAAGTCTTGGGGCTTTAGTTTGGGTCGCTTTTAAATCTTGGGTGCTTATCCTTTGGGCAGCCATTGGGATGGTTTTACAAAAAAGCCACTGGTGTATGGGGAATACTTTAAAAGAACCCTTTTTCTCTGAAAAAACCATAAACAACCAGGCTGTTATCTTAACCTTAGGGTTAGCTACTTTGGGTATATGGGGCCTTAAATCTTATCAGGTATTAAACCCTTATACCTATGTTTTACCTAATTTTGGGCTATTAGGCCTTTTAGGAGGTATTCTTTTTGGGGTTGGAATTATTTTAGCAGGTTCTTGTGGAGCAAGCCTTTTTGCTAAGTCAGGAGAAGGAGACCTGAAGTCTTTGGTTGCTTTAGGAGTTTTGATAGGGTCCTATAAGTTTTTAACTTCCTTTTTGTCTTTTGCTACTTTAGAGGGAATTTTTAATGGTAAAACGGTCTATCTACCAACTTATATTTGTTATTCAGGGGCTTTATTAATCCCACTTTTAGTGTTAGGAGGATGGATTATCTTTGTATGGTGGAATAGCAAAACCAAAAAGTTGATTAAGCGTTATTATTTTTAGGTTGCTTACTTAAGCCTTAACAATTTTATCAACGTATAAGCAATAAAAATAGCTCCTGAAATTCTTATAACCCATAAATACCAGGGGCTGTTTTTAAGATAATTCAAGATAAACTTTCTTTTACTCATCTTTTACCATCTCGTAAACTTCAGAAAGATGTCTATATTTCTCAGCAAAGTCCAACCCATACCCTACTAAAAACCCCTTTTCCACCTCAAACCCTATATAATCTACTGGGATATCTACTTCTCTTCTTTCTTTTTTATCTATTAAAGCACAAACTTTAAGGGTTTTAGGCTTTAAGGCTTTAAGTCTTTCATACAAAAATTTTAAGGTAAGTCCTGTATCTACGATGTCTTCTACAATGATTACATTTTTTCCTTCTACCGGTATTTCTATGTCTTTTATTAACTCTACCTTCCCAGAGGATTTATCTGAAAGTCCATAACTTTTTACCCTT